>MTKX01020248.1_pt1 | contig 41826 bp, 29 predicted proteins | sample 1042771 | NCBI WGS metagenome assembly MTKX01 (sample SAMN06212183, study PRJNA360534) | anaerobic digester metagenome | biome: Wastewater treatment plant; material: sludge; isolation source: anaerobic digester fed with sludge from wastewater treatment plant | place: Denmark: WWTP Randers ...
GGCTTGCAAGCACCTGAACAAGGCTGCCTAGCCCATGTTACCCAGAATCCTGAAATGCACCCTCGTCGCACCCCCGCATGTCTCCCTGTTGCGCTATGCCGCCACATCGTGTATACTGGGCGGAACTATGGCCGTTAAGGAAAGTGACATGAAGATCGTGACCGATTCAGCCGCAGACATGCCTGCGGAAGAAGTGCAAGCCCTGGGTGTCGCCGTGGCCCCCCTCTTTATCCAGTTTCCCGAAGGCGGGATCAGCTCCGCCGAGCTCACGCCCGACGAGTTCTACGCGCGGCTGTCGGCCATGCACCCGGCCATCCCCACGACGGCCATGCCCGGCACCGACCTGCTGGCCCGCACCTACCAGGAGCTGGGGGCCGAAGGCGAGGAGATCCTCTCCGTCCACATCTCTTCGGGGCTGAGTGGGACCGAAGGGGTCGCCCGCCTGGCAGCCCTGCAGGTAGCGCCGGACACAGCCGTCCACGTATGGGATACGATGACCCTTGCCGGCGGGCAGCGCTACCAGGTCCTGGCCGCCGCCTGGGCCGCGCGCCTCGGCTGGGACCTGGCGGCCATCCGCGAGCGGCTGGCCCAGATTCAGGCCAACACCGAAGTGGCCTTTACCCTGGAGACGCTGGAGTACCTGGCCCGCGGCGGCCGGATCGGCCGGGTACAGGCCCTGGCCGGCACCCTGCTGCGCATCAAGCCCGTCATCCACGTGGCCCACGCCGACGGCAAGTACAGCACCGTGGCCAAAGGCCGGACCCTGCCCCAGGCGATCCAGGTCCTGGTCGACCACCTGCACTCCTTGTACGGCAGCACGCCCCTCTGGGTGGCGGTGCAGCACGGCCAGTTCGCCGAAAAGGCAGAGGTTCTGCGCCAGGGCATCCTGAACCGGCTCAAGGTGAACAAGATGGAGATGCTGCGCGTCTCCCCGGTCCTTGGCGTGCACACCGGCCCGGGCATTGTCGGGGTTGCCGCCGTGCCCGCCTCGCTGCTGGAAGATCTGCAAGGCACTGCCTGAATAGCGCGCCCGCCCTTTCTAGCCGGGTCTCCCCCCGACAAGTCGCCTGTCCCACGGGAGCGGGCCGCCGTTTCGTGCATCCTGCTCCTTTAACGCAACTCCAACTCGCGCCAACCAAATACAACCCCGCCGCTAACCCAGTCCAGATGCTGGCAACGCACCCCCGGGGTATAATGTAATTCCTGGAGTCTGCTGATCCGGCCCGGGAGCCGGCCTGACCGCGCGCCGCCTGCTGCGTCATCCTTCCGAAAAGACCGGCGGCTCAGAGCCACAAAGGAGTTTGCAAATGTCCGAGAAGCGTCGTGTCCTGCTTTCCCTCCTCCTCACCCTGGTCCTTGTGATGACGGCTTGCGGGTTGAGCGACGTGGTGAGCGACCTGGACGACCAGATCACCACAGCCGTTGCCAGCCAGATGACCGCCGAAGGCCCGGCCGAAACCGCCGCGCCCTTGGGCCAGGTGCCGGCCAGAACGCCCCGCCCCACGGCCGGGGACGCAGACGTACCTCCGCAGCCCACCGCCGAGCCCAGCGTGACGCCCACTCCGTTCCTGGCGCCGTCGACGTCGGGTGGCGACGGAACGGCGCTGGCCCTGGGAGGCAGGCTGGCGCAGATTTACGAGCAGGTCAATCCTTCCGTGGTCAACATCCAGACGACGATGCAGGGGTTGCAGGCGCTGCCCGAGGGCTTTGGCCAGCAGCAGCCCCAGGGGGGCCTGGGCTCGGGCTTTGTCTGGGACCAGCAGGGCCACATCGTGACCAACAACCACGTCATCGCGGGCGCCAGCGAGATCGCCGTGATCTTTTCCGACGGGTACGTGGCCCCGGGCGAGGTGGTGGGCACCGACCCGGCCAGCGACCTGGCCGTGGTCTGGGTAGACGCCCCCGCCGAGCAGATGCGCCCCGTGCAGGTCGCCAGCTCCGGCGAGGTGCAGGTGGGCGAGGTGGCCATTGCCCTGGGCAACCCCTTCGGGCTGCAAGGCACCATGACCGTCGGCATCGTCAGCGCCCTGGGCCGCTCCCTGCCGGTGGGGACCTCCGACATGACGAGCGCCGCGTATACCATTCCCGACATCATTCAGACCGATGCCGCCATCAACCCGGGCAACTCGGGCGGCGTCCTGGTGGACGAGCAGGGCCGCCTCATCGGCGTGACGGCGGCCATTCGCTCCCCGGTGGAGGCCAATGCCGGCATCGGGTTCGCCATCCCCTCGGACATTGTCATGAAGGTGGTCCCGGCGCTCATCACCCAGGGCCGGTACCAGCATCCGTGGCTGGGCATCAGCGGCACGAGCCTCGTGCCGCCCCTGGCCCGGGCCATGGATCTCCCCGCCGAGCAGCGAGGCGTGCTGGTCGCCTCCGTCACGTCTGGCAGCCCGGCCGACGAGGCCGGCCTGCGGGGCAGCAACCGGCAGGCGTCCATCGATGGGCTCCAGGTGTCCGTTGGCGGCGACGTCATCGTGGCCATCGACGGCGAGGAGGTTCGAACGTTCGAGCAAATGGTCTCTTACCTGGCCCGCAACACGTCGGTGGGGCAAACCGTCACCCTCACCATCCTGCGCGATGGCCAGCGACAGGACCTCCCCCTCACCCTGGGGGCGCGGCCGGGCTCGTAGCCCCGCGCCCCGTTGAGGGGGCACGGCAGGAGCGGCTCGGTGGCCCCCGCGGTCCAGCGGGCTGCGACAGGATCAGCACGCTTGTCCCCCAGCCAGCGGCCGGGACGCTGTAGTGGGCGGACCTTCCCGGACCTACCGGGTCTGCCCACTAAAAAACACCTGCTACTTTCGACCGGTTTCCCACGAAACTTTACGGCACCCGCGCGCCTCAGGCATGCGGTGTCTTCCGGCTGGCTTGACAAAGCAGGGACTTTGCTGTAGCCTATGGTGACTCCCGTGCTCCCGGGGGTTCAGACGGGGAGGGGGCATCCGGAGCCGGGTAGAGTGAAACCGAACCGAGGCAACAGACGATGACAGACGGCCCGGAGGGGAACGGCGTTACCGAAGAGCCGGCCGACCTATTTTTGACGAGTCCTGCCGGTCCTGCATCCGGCAGTAGCCAGGAACTCGATTCGCCAGGCCACGCCCCGCTCCTGCACGAGAGGCAGCAGGGGAAAAAGGGGCGCCGGCGGCTCGTCGTCGGCCTGAACCCGGGGGCCGTCGTTCTTCCCCTGGCCCTCATCTGCCTGGTTATCTACCTGGTGGCGACAGGCTGGTTCAGCACAGCCACCCCGGCCCAGAGGCCGGTGACCGATACGCCCGAAGAGCCGACTGCCACACGTCCGGCACCCACGGCCACGGCCGCACCCTCCCCCGCCCCTGCAGGACGATCCGTAGCGGCAGCCCTGGCCGCTTCCCCTGAATCGCCGGGGGAGGACGAGGAGATCGAGGACCGGCTGAACGAAGCGCTGCTCCTGGTCCACGGCAGCCGCTTCGAAGAAGCCGTCGAGATCTATGCCGGGCTGGCGCGCCAGATGCCCGACGATGCCCGGCCGCAGGCGGGTTGGGCCTGGGCGCTCCTCCTGGACGACGCCGCGGAGCAGGCATTGCCCCATGCCCACCAGGCCATGGTCCTCGATCCGGTCAATCCCGAGATGGCGTCCGTGCTGGCCCGGGTCTACCTGGAGCTGGGCGACGAAACCCGCAACCGGGGCATGGGCATGGCCCTGGGCGCCGTGGAAAACGGCAACGGCCATGCCCGGGCCCACGCCATCCTGGCATCGGCCTATCTCGTGCAGGGAGACCTGGAGGAGGCCCTCCAGGAAGCAAACCTGGCCCTGGAGTTGGACCCGGGCGATCCCGAGTGCTACCGAATTCTGGCCCAGGTGTACGAGGCCGACGGGGACCTGGACCAGGCCATCGAACAGCTCAAGGAGGCGGCCGAGCGGCGGCCCGGGCTGTGGCTTTACCATTACGAGCTGGCCCGGGTCCAGTTGCGTGCCGGGGAGTACGAGGAGTCCATCGCGGCGTTCAAGCGCGCGCTGGCCCTGCGGCCCAAGGCCACCATCCTGGCCGGCATCGGCGAGGCCTACTATCGCCTGGGCCAGGACGAGGAGGCCCGGACCTACCTGGAACAGTCGCTGGCGGCCGGCGGCCGCGAATCGGACACCTATGCCTTCCTGGCCTCGGTGAACGCCCGCCTGGGCCACTGCGACGAGGCCCGCACGTTCTATCAGACCATCCTCGCCCAGAACCCCACCGACAGCCTGGCCCTGGGCGCCTGGACGCAGTGCGAGTCTCCGTCTACGCCGCCGCCCTCGCCGGTGGCCGAGGCCGGCGAAGAGGTGGAGGCGCCGACGTCGGCGCCGACGCCTGAAGACACGGCGGTCCCCCTGCTCCCCGAGCTCACCGGGCAGATCGCCTTCCCGGCGTGGAGCCACAGGCAGGAGAGGTACGACCTGTTCGTGGCCGACCTGGCCCAGGGCCAGGCGCGCCTGGTGGCCGAAGGGGTGCACCAGCCGTCCTTCAGCCCCGACGGGCAGTGGCTCGTGGGCAACGGCGAGCGGCCCGAGCAGATGAACATGGTGATGGTGCGGGCCGATGGCAGCGAGCTCCACGAGATCGGCCAGTACATCGAAGACGCCTTGCCGAGCTGGTCGCCCGACGGCCAGTCCCTGGCTTTTAGCTCCAATCGCAGCAGCGATCGCCAGTCTCGCGTGTACGTCATCGATCAGATCTGGCCGGAGAACGTCAAGCGAGAAGGGCGGGTCCTGCGCTCCGACATTTACGAAGTCCTGGGGTCCTATCCCGCGTGGACTGCCGACAGGCAGGTGATCTATGCCGGCTGCGACTTTCGGGCCTCGCCCATCCGTTGCGGCCTCTTTGCCCTGTCTGCGGCGCCGGGCGCGCAAGAACCCCAGCAACTGACGGACCACCCCGACGATCTGGCGCCGGACCTCCACGGCAACCGCCTGGCGTTTATGTCACGCCGGGACGGGAACTGGGAGGTCTATGTCGCGGATGCCGGCGGTGGGAATTTGCAGCGGCTGACCGACAACCAGGCCAACGACGGTCTGCCCACCTGGTCGCCCGACGGCCGGGCCATCGCCTTTGTCTCCGACAGGGGTGGGGTCTGGGCCGTGTGGGTTATGAGCCCCGATGGCTCGAACTGCCGCAAGTTGTTCGATATCGGCGAGGGTGGCTTGCTCCTCGACTGGCAGCACGAGCGCATCAGTTGGGCGCCCTGATGACCGCCAGGAATAGAGCCCCCAGGCCGCCGATCGTCGCTTGTTGTGGAGGCGTTCGGTGCCAAGCTTTCTTGACCGACTGGGCGTTCGCGTCCTCCTGACAATCCTGGTTTTCCTGGCCGCCCTGGGCCTGGCGACCGCCGGCCTCGTCACGGCGGGCTTTCGCCGGGCGCAGGCCAGCGCCGTGGAGCGGAGCACCGAGGGCCTGGAGAGCCAGGGAGCGCAGTCGCTCCTGCAGATGGCACGCCACGAGGCCCAGCTCGGCGACGTCCTCCTCGGGCAGGCGGCCCCCCTGGGGCGGCTGGCCGCCGGCAGCCTGGTAGAGGCGAATGCCGGCGGGGCCCTGCCGGACTGCGATCCCGCCGTTTCGCAGGCCAGAGGCATGGCAGTCTATGCCCCGGCCGGCGCCGACCCCTGCTCCTCGGCAGCCCTGGAGGCGATCCTGCCATCCCTCGTCCGCAGCGCGCCCCAGGTGACGGCGGCCTATTACCTCTCGCCCGAAGGTCTCCTGCGCGCCTATCCGGCCCCCGAAAGCCGCCCGCCGGGCACAGAGCCCGGGGAGGCGCCGTTCTTCCTGCTGGCCGCACCGGCGGCCAACCCCGGGCGCGAGACGGTCTGGGTGAAGGGCTGGCCGGAGGAGCCCGGCCTGCTGGCCAGCACACCGGTCTATGACGGCGAAGAGTTCCGGGGCGTCATTGCCGTGGAGGTGTCGCTGGGCGAGGTGGCGGCGCAACTGGAGGGCCTGGGCCCCACGGCCGGCGGCTATGCCTTCCTGGTGCGAGGCGACGGGCGCCATGCGGCGGCGCCCCCGGCCGCCCTCGCCGACCTGGCCGGCTCGGAGGACGGCGAGACGGACGCCCTGGCCGCGGACCTCGGGCTGGAGGGCTCGCCGCACCCGGGCATCGTCCGCGCCTGGCGAGCGATGAGCGCCGGGGCTTCGGGCCTGGAGCAGATGGAGCTGGGCGGCCGGCAGGTGTTCATGGCCTACGCGCCCCTGCCGACCCTGGGCTGGAGCCTGGGCGTCGTCGCCCCCGTGGACGAGATGACCGCCGAGGCGGGCAACGTGGCCGTGGCCATTGGCCGGGACGCGACGAGCACGATCTATGGCACGCTGCTGCTCATGGGTGCCTTCTTTCTGGTCGCCCTGGCCCTCACGGCCATCCTCAGCCGGGCCGAGCTGACGCGGCCCATCGAGATGCTGTCGGCGGCGACGCGCGCCGTGGCCGCGGGGGACCTCCGAGTACGCCTCCCCGCCTCGGACCGCGACGAGCTCGGCATGCTGGCCGGGTCGTTTAACGAGATGACCGCCCGGCTGGCGGAGGCCAGCGAGCGCCTGGCCGAAAAAGAGGAGCAATACAGGAGCATCGTCGAGGCCACCAGCGACGGCCTGACCATCCTGGACGTGGACGGGGTCATCGTCGAGGCCAACCCGGCCTTTTGCCAGATGCACGGCTACGATTATGACGAGATCATCGGCCTGCCGGCCGGGAAGCTGGTGCACCCCGACCAGGCCGCCCAATTCGAGGAGTACCTGGCCGCGACCCGCGCCGGCCGGCCCTACCAGGGCGTGGCGCGCAACGTCCGGCGCGACGGCAGCGCCTTTCACGTCGCCGTACACGGGGCCCCCCTCACCTACCGCGGCCGGACGCACGTCCTGGCCGTGGTGCGCGACGTGACCGAGCGCGTCCTGGCGCAGCAGATGCTGGAGCAGAGCGTCAGCGACCGCACCCGGGAGCTGTCGGCTCTGTACGACGTGGCGGCCGTCGCCAGCACGTCTCTGGACCTGGTGACCGTCCTGGAGCGCTCGCTGGAGCGGGTGCTGGAGGTCATGGGCTGCGGGGTGGGCGGTTTCTACCTGCTGGACGAGTCGCGCGAGGTGCTCCAGATCGCTGCCTGGCAGGGCGCGCCGCTCGACGTGGTGGACGAGTTCCGGACGGTGCCCCGCGACCGGGGCTTTTTGGGGTGGATCGTGGACCATGGCGAGCCCCTCGTCGTGCGCGACGTCCTCGAGCATCCCCAGACGCTGCCCTACGTCGTGCCCGACTCGGACGGGGGGGGAGCCCTGGCCTTTGCCGGCGCCCCGGTACACGCCAAGGGCGAGATCCTGGGCGCCCTGGGCGTCATCAGCCGGCCCGGGCGGCAATTCACCGCTGAGGAAGTCGCCCTCCTGGCGTCCATCGCCGACCAGGTGGGCGTGGCCGCGGAAAATGCCCGGCTGTATCAGCAGGCGGAGCAACTGGCCGTCCTCCAGGAGCGCGAGCGCCTGGCCCGCGACCTCCACGATTCGGTAACCCAGTCGCTGTACAGCGCCAACCTGATGGTCGAGACGGCGCGACGCGCCGCCCAGGCCGGCGACATGGCCGAGGTGGAGCGCTACCTGCTGCGGCTGGGAGAGGTGAACGGCGGAGCGCTGCGCGAGATGCGCCTGTTGTTGCACCAACTGCGCCCCCTGGACCTGGAGGGCGAGGGGCTGGTGGGCGCCCTGCAAAGGCGGCTGGACGCCGTGGAGGCGCGAACCGGCGTCGAGGTTCGGCTGCTGGCCGAGGACGACCTGCGCCTGCGGCCGGCGGCCGAAGAGGCGCTGTACCGCATCGCCGTGGAGGCCCTGAACAACGCCCTCAAACACGCCGGCGCCGCCTCGGTAACGGTCCAGATCCGCCGCCTTGGCGGCCGGGTAGAGATGGCGGTGACCGACGACGGCCACGGTTTCTACCCCGAAGAGGTCGAGGATCGGGGAGGCATGGGGCTGTTGACCATGCGCCAGCGTGCCGAGCGACTGGGCGGCACGTTCGAGATCAATTCGGTTCCCGGCCAGGGAACCACCATGCGGGTGACCCTCGATGCCGAGGGGCCGGAGGGCGCCTGAGCCCGGGGGCCTGCCGGGCCGGCGCCGCGCTGAAACAGACGGGAGGAGAGTACGATGTCCGAGACAATCCGCGTCCTGATTGCCGACGATCACGCCGTGGTGCGCGAGGGCCTGCGGGGCCTCATCAGCTCCGAGCCGGGCATGGAGGTGGTGGCCGAGGCACGCGACGGGCTGGAAACGGTGCAGCGCGTGCGCGCCGTGCAGCCCGACGTCATCCTCGTGGACCTGGTCATGCCCCGCATGGACGGCATCCAGGCCATCGGCGAGATCACTGCCGAGTTCCCGGACAGCCGCATCCTGGTGCTGACCAGCTTTGCCGACGACGATAAGGTGTTCCCCGCCATCAAGGCCGGCGCCCTGGGCTATCTGCTCAAAGACTCGTCGCCCCAGGAGCTGCTGGACGCCATCCGCGAGGTGTACCACGGCGAGTCGTCCCTCCACCCGACGATCGCCCGCAAGCTCATCCGCGAGCTGAGCGAGCCGCCCAACCTGCCCCCCGCCGACGAGCCCCTCACCGAGCGAGAGGTGGAGGTGCTGCGGCTGGTGGCCCAGGGCCTGTCCAACGAAGAGATCGGCAACCGCCTGTTCATCAGCGAGCGGACGGTGCGCACCCACGTGAGCAACATCCTGGGCAAACTGCACCTGGCAAACCGCACCCAGGCCGCCCTCTATGCCTTGCGGGAGGGCCTCGCCACGCTGGACTGAGCCCGCCCCCGGTCAAGACCGGGACTCCTCCGCACCCCGGACTCCTCCCTGGCCTGTCCGGCCAGGACAGGCGACTTGTCGAGGGCCGCCCCCGGTCAAGACCGGGACTCCTCCGCACCCCGGACTCCTCCCTGGCCTGTCCGGCCAGGACGGGCGACTTGTCGAGGCCGCCCCCGGTCAAGACCGGGACTCCAGCGCATACCCGGACTCCTCCCTGGCCTGTCCGGCCAGGACAGGCGACTTGTCGAGGCCGTCTACGTCAAATGACGTAGCAGCAATCAGGACTTCTCTCCGATGTAGGCCAGAAAGCGGTATGATATACTCGCCCCAGAATGCCTGCAACCAGGAAGGGCGAGGCATCCCTCCCTCCCAGGCAAGGTAACCACGTCGTTATCCTTTGGGTCGCGCTGTTCCTGGCAACCTTGTGGGGAGTCCTCGCCTTTGACGATAGTTTGAGCAGCCAACAGAGCTCGCAGCAGACGCCTGCGCCTCCGGCCATGGCCCTCACGGCCATGCCGCCTGCTGCCGCGTCTACGACGCCCCGGCTTGCCGTCTGGGTCGCTTCGGGCAGCACGGTGGCGTTCGTGCCGCGCAACGGGCAGCCGGCGGGGGAGGCGACGCCCGAGCCTGCGACCCTGCCGCGCCTGGTCCTACGGCGCAACGGACAGCTGACCGGCGTGGGCGAGCGCACCATCCTCGCCGATCTGGCGGGGCTGGAGGTCCCGGCGCCCGGGGTGACCGTCACCCTCGAGCTCGAGACCTTTCACGGCGACCCGGACCGGGGAGGCGGCCCGAGCCGCCGGATCGTCGTCTGGCGCGAGTCGCGCTGGGTCGCCAGGCCCGAGGGCGCCGGCCCGGGCGTGACCGCCGTGCAGTTCCGCCACGAGTTTGGCCCCGAGCTAGAGTTCGGGCCAGAGTCGGGGATTTCTACACCCACCGACTATTTCCGGCTGGAGGTGACCGTCCTGGGCCCGGGCGGACCGGACCGGCAGCCCCTCTACACCTTGAGCGAGGACTTTGCCCTGCTCCTGGAAAACGAGTGGCTCGTCGCCCTGCCCGCCGTCTTGGAAGAGGGCGAGGGCGCCGCGCCCGACGAGATGTTGATCTACTACAGCGACATGTTTCCGGCGCGGCGCGCAGGCCCGGGCTCGGAATCCTGGCTGAAGCGGCACGAGGTCAATGCTTATGTCGAGAACGAGTTCGTGCCCGCCGCGCTGGACGCCTATCGCCTCCAGGCAAACGGCTGGCGGTTCCCGTGGCACCTGGCCTGGACGGCACACGGCTCGGTGGGGGGTCCCAAGCAACTGGCAGTCGCCCTGGCCCCGCCCGACACTTGGTATCACGGCCAGGCACCGGGCAACGGCCACGCGGGCATCTCGATCAACGTCGACGCCGTCGGCCTGGGATATGCGACGCTCCTCGACGGCATGATGAGCACCTTCAACCACGAGCTCTTTCACAACCTGCAGCGCGGCCTGTACCAGGATCACGGCCTGGCGCGGGAGGGCGTGTGGGACATGGTGACGGAGGGCATGGCCATGCTGGCCTCTTCCGTTGCCCAGCCCGAAGTCCAGTTCGGGGAGAGCTCGGGGCGCAGAGCCTACATGGCCAGCGCCAGCGCCTATCTCGGCGAAGAGCGCCTGGTGGCAGGCGATCTGAACACCAGCTACGGCGATATCTCGTACAACGGCGCCGCCTATTGGCGATTCCTATACGAGCAGTGCGCCGTGAGCAACCGCGGCGTCGAGGATCCGGCGGCCGGCATGGAGGTCATACGCCGGGTCTTGGCGGCCCTCTATGCCCGCGAGGCGGCCCAGGAGCTGACACCCGACGGGTTTGTTCGGGCATTTCCGGGGATCATTGACGAGGCCCTCCAGGGCTCGTCCTGCCCCGTCCAGAGCCACGAGGAGACTCTGACGGCCTTTGCCCGGGCCGTCTATGCCCTGCGGCTCGAGGGTGGGCGCTGCACCGGGGAGACCTTGGGGCGCGAGGGCTGCGGCTTTTACGATCCGAGCGGCCTCTATCCGCGGCCCCCCGCCGATACGGTTCGATTTGCCGGCCACACGCTGACGGTAAGCAGCGCGCAGCAGAGCTATCCCGCCGGCATTCCCAGCAGCTACGGCATCGACCTGGTAGAAGTCGTCCTCGAGGGGGCGGCCCACGGCCAGTCCCTGACCGTCGAGCTGCACGGCAGCCCGGCGGGCAGCGCCGAGTTTCGCCTGGAGGTGTGGCAGGTGATGGCCGCGGGCCGGCGCTTGCTGCCCGCCGCCCTGGCCCCCGAGGCCGCGGTCAGCCGGCCGGACGGCTCTCTGTCGTTCAGCCTGCCCGAGCTCGACCTGGCGCGCTACAACCGCCTGGGCCTCATCATCACGCGGGTGGACGGCGGCGAGCGCCTCGACCCGGTGGGATCCTACACCCTGGTGCTGCGCGGCACCGAATAGCCCGGCCTTTCCCGGCGAATCGTTCCGCCGCCGGGCAGCCTGCGATTGCGCCAGGAGACAAACAGTAGTATGATGGCGCGGGAGCATTGAGGGAGCTATGAAAATCGAATTGCCTGAAGTGCCGGCACGCTGGCGCGTGCCGGCTGCCTTTGCCGCGGTCTATATCATCTGGGGCTCGACCTATCTCGCCATCCGGTTCGCCGTCGAGACCCTGCCGCCCTTTCTCATGGCCGGCACGCGCTTTCTCATCGCCGGGACGATCCTGTACGCCATCATGCGGCGGCGCGGCGCCCCGGCGCCCATCCGCTTGCACTGGCGGTCGGCGTTCATCGTCGGCGCCCTCATGCTCCTGGCCGGCAACGGCGGGGTCGTGTGGGCCGAGCAGGTGGTGCCCTCCAGCATCGCGTCGCTGATGGTGGCCACGGTGCCCCTGTGGATGGTCATCTTTAACTGGGTGCGCGGCGACCGCATCCGCCCCACGGCCGGCGTGGCGGCGGGCCTGGCCATGGGCATGGTGGGCATCCTCCTGCTGGTGAGCGCGGGGCGAGGGGGAGGCGGGCAGATGTTCAACGCCGCCGGCCTCGTGGTCCTGTCGGTGGGCTCCCTGTCGTGGGCCATCGGCTCGCTCTATTCGCGGCGCGCCCCGCTGCCCAGCGAGGCGCTGCTGGGCACGGGCATGGAGATGCTGGCCGGCGGCGCGCTGTTGTTCCTGGCCGGCCTCGTCACCGGCGAGGCGGGGCATATTGCCTGGCAGACCGTCTCGTCCCGCTCGGTCCTGGCCCTGGTGTACCTGATCCTCCTGGGGTCCCTCATCGGCTTCTCGGCCTACATCTGGCTGCTGCGCAACAGCACCCCGGCCCGGGTCTCGACCTATGCCTTCGTGAACCCAATCGTCGCCGTCTTTCTGGGCTGGGGCCTGGGGGGCGAGCCCCTCACGGCGCGGACGCTCATCGCCGCCGCCGTGATCGTCGGGGGCGTGGCCCTCATAACCACCTATCAGCCCCGCACGGCGCCCGCGCGGGGTCCGGATCCCAGGCTCCAGCCCGGCGAGGAGTGTACGTGATCCCGGGTGTCCGCCTACTCGTGCTCTAGCTGCACCTCCAGGTCCACCTCGGGCAGGCCGGCGGGTATGCACACGTCGTCCTGGCCAAAGGGCCAGTAGTTCTCCGCCCCGATGATGATGCTGTAGCAGGTGTTGGGCACCAGGGGGCGCGGGAACTCGAAGTAGCCCCGCCGGTCCGTCGAGGCCGCCGTGTAGACCTCCTCGTCCAGCCAGTTAAAGGCGTCCACCGTGATCCCGGGATTGAGGAGCAGCAGCGTAGCGCCGGCGATGGGCCGGCCGGTGTCGGCGTCGGTCACCGTGCCAAAGCCGGGAATGCCGGTCTCGGGCCGGGGAACGGGCGTGGGCCGGGGCGCGGAGCCGACCATGGTCGAGCCCTGGCGCAGCACCTGGCCCTCCACCAGCAACTCCAGGCCGTATTCGCCGTCGGGCAGCGGGCCGCTGTTGGCGTACAAGAGGTCGTGCCAGATCCCTTCCTGGCCGCCGGCCCACTGGTAGGGCCACTCCACGACCTTTTCACCCTCCAGGTACCAGTTCACTGTGACATCCAGGCCGTCGTTCATGCCGCTATAGCCTGAAAAGGCGTGCAGCTCTTCCAGGCCGGGAGCAAAGCTGGCCGCTGGCGCCAGGGGCTGGCCGTTCCGGTCGATGCCCTCGGCAAAGACGATGGGCTCGAAATAGGCGCCGGGGCCGTCGGCCAGGCCGGTGACCCAGAAGTTGGAAGTCGCCGCCAGGCGATCGTCGATGTAGAGGTCGAGGCGATAGGCGCCCGGCTCCAGCCCGTCGCGGATGCCCAGCTCGATGACGTACGTGCCCTCGGCCGCGCTGTCCCACGGCTCGTCCTCGCTCAGTGCCATCTCGCCGTCAGCCCACCAGGTGGCGGTCCAGCTCGTCCCACGGGTCATGTTGGCATAGTCAAAGAAGGCGTATAGCACCTCGGTGCCTGCCGGAAAGAGCACCGCCGGCTCCCGGGGGCCGCCGCCGGGGGCCTCCGACAGGCTAAAGACGAGGTTGGAAAAGGTGGGCAGCGCCTGGGGCCGGCCGCCGATCTCGATGGCCGCCCCGCCGGCCGCGACGCCATCCACCAGGACGGTCATCTCCAGGGTGCCCTCGGGCAGGTCCTGATCCTGGTAGCCGATCCACCAACTGCCCTCCGGCCCGCCGCTCCAGGGGCCGGGCGGCAGGCCCAAGTCGGGCTGTTCCACGCCGTCAAGGCTGGCCACCATCTCGACGGTCATGCCGTCGGCCATGCCCTCGTAGTCGAAAAAGAGGTAGAGGCTGCGCGCCTCCAACGGCAGGCTGTAGATGACCGTCGTCGGCTGGTCGAACTCGTTGACGCCCGGCGCAAAAAAGAAGTTGCTGAGGAGAGCCTGTCCGGTGGACGGCCCGGGCGCGGGCTCATCGCGGGCCCCCTGGTAGTCCAGCCCGGCGCGGGCCGCCTGGATGAGGGGCCCGGCCAGCTTGACGGGCCGCAGGGCGTTGATAAAGCCGCCGATAGGCACGCAGGTGTCACCCGCATCGAGGCGGTTGTTGCCGTTGGTGTCGGCCACCGGCCGGCAATCGACGTACTCGTTCCGGTCGCCGAGGCCGCCCCGCCCGGCCTCGGTGGGCACGCCCACCAGGAAGCCGTCCTGGTTCACCGCCGTGCCGCCGCTGTTGCCGCCGGCGATGGTCGTGTCGGTCTTGATCCAGGCCCGGCCGTCGATGGCCGCGTCGAGGGTAAAGCCGCTCACCACGCCACGGGTAAAGGTCAGCGTCTCGCCGCCGATACCGGGGTAGCCAAAGATGTTCAGCTCGTCGCCGATCTCGAGGTCGTCCGAGTTGCCGGGCTCCAGGTAGGGCAGATTCAGGCTCGCCCGGTTCACCGGGCTCAGGTCCAGCTTATGGGTGACGCGAATGACCGCCAGGTCCAGGTAGGGGTCGGAGGCGACCACCTCGGCCAGGTAGGATAGCTTGGGCAGTTGGTCGGAGCGGATGGTCAGGCTCACGCCGAGATAGTCGATGCGCGGGATATCGTAGGGCGACATGCCCATGCTCAGGGGATCGGCCACGTGGCAGTTGGTCAGGATCAGGCCATCGGGCGAGATGATGGTGCCCGATCCAACGCCGGCGCCGTAGAGGCCATCCGCCTCTTCGGTGATCCAGGAGATCTGGACCACGGCGGCCATGACCCGCTGTTGTGCCTGCCGGTCCAGGGCGTGGACGGGAGCCAGGCCGGCGACGAGGATTGTCAGAACGAGGGCAATGCCCAGGGTACGCTTCATTGTGGGTCTCCTTTCAACGCAGCCGGCGCTATGGCAAGGAGGCAGGCGGAGCGATCTCCGCGGACCGGACAAAGGCGCGGAAGGAGCGCTCTGCATCCGCGAAGGAATCCTCGGGGGCGACGAGGCTAAAGACGGCCGCCTGGCCGTCGCGCGCCAGGGCCACGTCGAGGCCGAGCATCACGGCCGGTATGCGCTGGGACAAGGGGTCTTCGGCCTCGGCCACCAGGGCATAGGTGGCCTCCATGGTGGGCTGCCCGTCGACGTCGTCGCCCGGCAGGATCTCTAGCAGGCGGTAGGCCGTGGACTGTCGCGCCCGGGTCAGCGAGGCGTTGTTGAGCGCCATCGTCAGGGCGGGCGTCAGGGGCGCGCTGGCGTCGATGGGCGACATGCGCACCTCGTATGCAGTCGGCCAGGCACCAGAGTGGGAATCCACGGCGCGAAAGGCCACGCCCTCGCCCGACTGGACCAGCCAGTCCCGGGGATATTCGACGGTCAGCCCCGTGTCGGGGTCAGCCAGGGTGGCGCGCTGGCCCCGGGCGGCGGCCATGACGGCCCAGCCCAGGAGCAGCGCGACGACCAGGAGGGCGATGACCGCCCAGTCGGACCAGCGGTCTCGCCTGGATCGTACGGATTGCAGGGTCATGGTTCTACTCTCTTTCGGCTCAGGCACCCTGCCCGCCGCTGGCGGTCAGGCGATTGGCCCGGCGGATCAGGGCGATGAGCGCCCCCAGGGTGAGGACGGCCACGAGGGCGGCCAGGAGCAGCCCGTACCAGGGGTTCGTCGTCGAGCCGGCCAGGGCCGAGCCGACGCGGGTCACGCCGCCACGGGCGACGCTGAAAATGCCGTTCAGGATGGCGGCCAGGGCCAGGCCCAGGGGCATCCACCACACCGGCTCGTCCTCGAACTTGGCCCGGGCCAAAAAGTAGCCGGTGATGCCGCCAAAGCTCGCCTGGGCCAGGGCCACGACGACGATGCGCACCACCCCCATGCCCAGGTCCACGCCGCCGCTCTGGACGACGTACTGGACGTTGAGCATGGTGGCGTACCCCAGGCCGGCCGCGGTGCCGTACAGGACCCCGTCCATGCGCTCGTCGAACTCGGGCAGGAGGTAGACGCTGTAGCGCACGGCGGCGTACTTCAGGAACTCTTGCACAAAGCCGACGACGAGGATAGAGCCCAGGAGATTGACCAGCAGGGAGCGGCCCAGCCAGGTCTGGACCTGGAACAGGTCCCGGACGACAGGAATGCCCACGGCGCTGGCCAGGAGCGCGCCGAGGACGAAAACGCCGGCGACGTAGGACTTGGGCTCGGGCTCCAGGCGGTCCTGGGCATAAAAAAAGCCCAGCCACAGGAGGGCGGGCACGAGGGCCAGGACCAGGCCGGCCAGGATCAGCCCCGCGCCTTCCAGCACCGGCGCGATGAGGCCGGCGAGGAGGGCCACGGCCAGGGCAAAGGCAATCAGGGCTATGATGTTGAGGACTCCCGAGCGCCACACGCTGGGACGGTTGCGGCTCAGCCGCTCGTAGTGTTCCGGGCAGTAGAACCTGCGGCCGATGCGAGGGGCATCCTGGTCCACGGGCCGGTGACAGACGCAACAGATCGTCGGCTCCATCGTCTTCACTCCCCTTCCCGGACCGATCCGGGGGATTCGTGCTGGAGCGCATTGTACCCCATCATGGGCCGAAGCAGCAAATCCGGGGGTGAGGCAATTTCAAGGCGGGCCGTCGGACTGCCCACAAATGGCTCCCTTGACAAAAACGCACGCATGCTGCAAAATAGGTGGGCGTCGTCGGCGAAAGAGGAATCGGTGGTCGAGGCATAAGCATTGCCATGAAGAGGTTGCGTTGGGCCTTGCTCTCGATCCTGGGGCTGCTGCTGGCCTATGCCGCGGCGAGGTTGTTGCTGGCAGAAGCGCAAAAGTCGAGGATGTACGCGGCAGCCGAGGCGGCTGCGACAGCGGGGCAATGGCCCGAGGCATCCAGGCTGTTCCGCGAGTTGACGGCGCTCGATCCGGATTATCGAGACGCTGCCACCCGGCTCGACGAGTTGATCGACCTGGCAGTGCGTGCCCTGCCGGGTGAGCAGGATGCAAAGGCCGAGATCGAGCTGCTGCGCTGGCTCGACGCTTCGGCCGATTGGGCGAGATTGGCCGTGGCATTGGACCGCAGCCGCATTCTCATACCGGCCGGCGAGTTCCTCATGGGCAGCGACACGGGACGCGACGACGAGCGCCCCCAGCATGCCGTCTCCCTGGACGCATTCGAGATCGATCGTTACGAGGTTACCAACGTTCAGTATCGCCGCTTTGTGCAAGAGACCGGCCGCGACGGGCCGCTTTACTGGTCCGGGGACGAGTATCCAGCCGGGCAGGCCTCCTACCCTGTGCTCGGCGTGAGCTGGGAGGAGGCAAACGCCTATTGCACGTGGGCCGGCAAGCGCTTGCCGACCGAGGCCGAATGGGAGAAGGCGTGCCGCGGCACCGATGGCCGCCTGTACCCCTGGGGCGAGGCCTGGGATCCGCGCCGGGGCAACGTCGATGTCTCGGCCCAGGCCTTGTCGCCGGCGGCCCGGGTTGGCTCTGAGGAGGCGTGGAGCGCGGCCTGGCAACTCTTGCGGGAAACATCCGCGGAGGCCGGGGCGCCTGGGCTGCGGCCTGTTGGCTCGTATCCCGAGGGCTCCAGCCCCTACGGGGTTATGGATCTGGTTGGCAATGCGTCGGAGTGGATATTCGATTGGTACAACTGGGGTGGCTACTCGGACATGCCGGCGCACAATCCCCTCGGCCCAGGGCCGCCATGGAATCACTGCGTGCGCGGCTCCCCGTGGCACGATCCGGTCGGGACCGCAGCCTGGGTGCAAGACATGAGCCGCTGTTCGGCACGAAACTCCTCCCACGGGAGCCTGGATCCGCGGGCCGGGTTTCGCTGCGCGCGCTCCGTTGCCGCAGAGCAGTAGCAGCCGCGGGGGCGCCCCCACGGCGGCTCCAGGGTCTCGTCCAACTGCCCATTGACAAGCGGCACGACCTGTGCTATCTTGTGTTCTGCGCCGCCGCGGCCCGCGCCCGGCGGCCGCGAACAGAGCCGTTCCCCCACTCGACCCGATAGCAAAGCCTTTTTACGGCCCCGGCCGCGGCGCCAGCCGCGAGGAGGAGGACGATGAACTGCGAACGATGTGGCCAACCGTTGACCCCGGACCAGGTGTGCTGCCATGCCTGCGACACACCCGTTGCCCTGCCCGTGCCCGACCTGCCCATCCCCAGGGAAACCTTGAAGGCGGCCGCGGATTTCGTCGGCCGGACCTGGGTCCTGGACGAGGTGGAACTGTGGCAGGCGCACGGCGCCGAGCGGATGCTGCTCGTCACGGGCGAGCCGGGCTCGGGCAAGACGGCCCTGGCTGCCTGGCTGGCAGGCGGCGGCCCGCCCCCCGGCGACGGCCCGGCAGCGGCGACCTGGCAGCGCCTGTCGCAGGGCTGGAGCGCGGCCCACGTCTGCGTGGGCGCCGACCTGGGCGGCTCCATCGATCCCGTCACCTTTTCCAAGAGCCTGGCGGCGCAGCTCGCGCGCCGGTTCCCCGCCTTTGCCCGGACCCTCCGCGAGCTCCACGACCCGACGACAAGCTACACGGTCACCCAGCAGGCCGGCACCAACATGGGCCAGATGATCGCCCTCAACATCGAGGCCTTTGTGGTCAACGCCAGCAACGCCCGGGACACCTTTAACCGGCTGGTGCGCGATCCCCTCGTGGAGGTGGCAAGAAGCTGCCCCGGGCTCCAGGCGTGGATCCTGGTGGACGGCCTGGACGAAGCGCTGGACTTTCCCGCACCAAACATCGTCACCCTCCTGGCGGGAGCCGGCGACCTGCCGGAGGGCGTCCGGTTTCTCCTCACCAGCCGGAACAATCCCGGGGTGTTGGACCGCCTGCCCGGGGCGCGGCGCCTGAATCTGTCGGACCCCGCCTACCAGGCGCTGAACGTGGCCGACCTGCGGGACTATGTGCGGCGCCGCCTGTCTCGCATGGGCGCGCCGGCCGGGGCCGAGGAGGCCATCGTCGAAGCGGCAGCGGGCAACTTCTTGTACGTCACCTTTCTGTTGGACGAGATCGCCTCCGGGCGGCGCTCGCCGGCCGAGCTGGGGGGCCTGCCGCCCGGGCTCTTTGGCCTCTATCGCGGCTATCTCCACCGCCTGGTGCCCGACGGCGACGACCTGAAGCCCGACGGCCGGTGGCCGCGCACCTACCAGCCGCTGCTGGGCAGCCTCAGCGTCGCCATCCCTGCGGCGCCCCTGGACCGGCTGCCCGGCTGGACGGGAAAAAGGGCCGGCGAGGTCCTTCCCCTGCTGCAGCAGGTCCAGCCCCTGACCGAGTACGATCCCGACCCGGGCGGCTATCGCCTGTTTCACCGCTCCATGAACGACTTCCTGGCCACCCCCGAGCTGGCCGCGGCCGGCGCGCCGGACCTCAACCCCTTTTATACGCCGCCGGCCGACGAGCACGCCCGCATCTGCCGCTACTACCTGGACTCGTACGGCGGGCATTGGGAAGAGTGCGACACCTATGGCCTGCAGCGCCTCGGCGCCCACCTCCGCGCCCGTCTCATGCCGGACCTGACCCCGGCGGAACGGCGCAGGGTAGCGGAAGAGCTGTACAGCCTGGTCCTGGACGACGATTTTCGCACGGCCCAGTTCGAGAGGCTGGGCGACGCCCGGGCGAGCCTGGACGACGTGCGGCTGGCGGTGGAGGTGGCCGTCCAGCTCGGGCAGGTGAGCCGCGTCCTCCAGCTTGCCGGCCTCTACCGGCGAATCACGCGCTCGTCGAGCATCGCCCGGGCAATTTTCGACGACGTGGAGCGGGACAACCTGGACCGGGCGGTACAGCGGGCCTCGTTCTTTGGCATCGCGCCCCGGCCCCGCGGCCGGTGGGCCGAGGCCCTGCAGCTCTACCTGGCCTGGGAAGCGGCGGTGCGCGGCGAGACCGCCACCCTGCAAAAGCTGTTCGAGTCGGCCGAGCGCCTGCCCAGCCTGTGGAGCAGCCCCCTGTCCGACGCGCTGCGCGCCCACACGGCCCGCATCCTGGCCCGCACGGACGCGGCGGGGCGCACGGCCGCGGAATGGCTGGCCACGCTGGCGCCGGGCGACGACCCGCAGCAGCTCCTCGACCGGTACAGGACCGCCGAGCCTCCGGACCCCTCCGGGCGGGAGGCGCTGATCCAGGAGTTGGGGCACTGGCTGGAGGGCTATCGCCACATCGTGGGCGACCAGCCGGCGAGCGAGGCCACGGTCTGGATCTATACCCTGGATGCCGACGCGGCCTTTTTTACCTCCACGCTGACGGACATCTTGACCGCCCTGGCATCCGAGCCCATCGGGCAGCAGGGCATCGACGACATGCTGACCATGGTCATCCCCAACGCCTACCCTCATTACCGCGACCTGGGGCTCGTGGCCCTGGCCAGCGCCTGCCTGGCCGTCCCCGACGTGGATTGGGTGCGGGTCCGGTTGCAGGCCATCCTGGCCGTTGCCCTCGACCGCGAAGGCGTCATCTTTGCCCTCGACCTGCCCTCCATCCTGGAGGGCGAGGCGGCCCGGCGCGGAATGGACGCCGGGCTGCCGGGGCTGCAAGACGTGCGCGACTACCTGACCGCAGCGGCCGCCGGCGACGACCAGTGGGGGACGGCCTTGCGGGCAGGCAGCGCCCGGGCGGCGGCCCTGTTCTGGCAGGGCCGGCGGGAGGACGCCTTTGACGAGCTGATCAAAGCCAGCCAATGCGACGGCGGCTTTGCCGGCTTTGGCACCCTCTCGCTCCTGGCCCTGGCGAGCCGCTGCCACGAGTTCGGTGACCCGGCCCGCACCCGGCAGCCCATATGGGGCCGGGAAGGGAACGTCTCCCTGCTCGACGGCGCCCAGGGCATAGCCGGGCGCGTGCACGCCGATAGCTTTCGACAGGAGCGACTGGCCCTCGTCGACTCCTACCTCACCTGGATGGCAGAAGACGCCCCCGACCTGCGGGCACTGCACAACAAGCTGTCCACGGTGCCCGAGCCGGACGTGCGCCGCGCCTACAAAGACCTGGCCAGCGCCCGATGGGCGAGCCCCGCCGGCCGGGACGAAGTCAGCCTCGCCGGCCTGATCCCCATCGTCCTCAATGACGGCTCGACCCTCGACGCCCTCCTCGGTCGCTGGATCGGCCCGCGCCTGGCGCGCCTGCCCGACGCCGAGCTGGCGGAGGCCATCCGGCAGTGTGCGGCAGGTCTACTCGACCTGCGGCCGTGGGAGTTGGGCTACTCCGGCGAGGCTGGCGAGGCGCTACGTCATTTGTACTAGCCGCTTCTGAGAGCGGTTGCGGCTTTTGACAGAGGGGATTTGGGCCTGGACGCCGATGCGCGGCAGGCCACCAGGTGATATACTGGCGGAAACCGTGCTGTGAAGGCGTCTGACCCTATGGCAACAGAAGGAAGGCAGTCTCGACCCCTGTCGCGCCGCGCATTCATGCGCCTGGCCGGCGCCGCGGCCGCGAGCGCCACGCTGGCGGCCTGTTCCCCCACCCTGAGCTCGCGGGCAAGCAGGGATGGCAAGGTCCAGCTCGTCTACCAGGATTGGCGCACCGACTGGTTCCCGGAGATGGCCCAGCAGATGCTGGAGGAATTTCACGAGACCCACCCCAACATCCAGGTATTCTACACGCCCGATCCCGAGAACCTGCTGGAGCAGATGCCCCTGGACATGGAGTCGGGGACGGCCCCCGACGTCCTGGCGGGCTGCTGCGATTGGCTGCCGGCCTGGGGCCAGCAGGGCTACCTGCTGGACCTGGCACCCTACGTCCGGGCCGACCTGGACCGGGAGACCATCGAGGAGTGGGACCCGGCCCAATACCGCGCGCTCTTTACCCCCGATGGCCTGCAGTTCGCCCTGCCCAAGTACCACGGGGCCCTGGCGCTCTATTACAACAAGGGGCTGTTCGACGCGCGCCGCGTCGATTATCCCGATGCCTCCTGGGACCACGACGATTACCTGGCCGCCATGAAGCGCGTCTGCGGCGACCGGAACCGAGCCGGGGTGCCCGAGATCTGGGGCAGCATGATGGACGTTGCCTGGGACCGGATCCAGGTGCACGTCAACGCCTGGGGCGGGCGTTTCGTCAACCCGGCGGACGCCACGCTGAGCATGATGGCCATGCCCCCCTCGCTGGAAGCCATGGAGTGGATCCGCGGCCGGATGTGGGACGACCGGCTGATGGCCAGCTTCCTCGACGTCCAGAACGTGGAGACGCGCCGGGCCTTTGTCGACAGCAGGATCGCCATGGTGGAGGATGGCTCCTGGGCGCTGAAGGACATCCTGGCCGGGGCCAATTTCTCCGTGGGCGTGGCGCCCATGCCCGCCGGGCCCGTGCGGCGGGCCACGCTGGCCACCACCGACGGCTTTGCCATCTATTCCGGGACGCGTTATCCGGAGGCGGCCTGGGAGCTGGTCAAGTTTCTCATCAGCCGCGAGTACGGCCTGGCCATGGCCCGGGCCAACTTCTTGCAGCCGGCTCGCGCGTCGCTCATCGATCAGTGGGTGGAGATCGTGCGCAGCGAGTTTGCCACCCGGACCCGGGACGTGGACATTGCCGTCTTTGCCGACGGTCACCTCAACGGCTATTCCGTCACCGCCGAGGTCTTTGCCAACCAGGCCGAGGCGAGCCGCCTGGCCAGGGCTGCCTGGCAACAGATTTTTACCCTGGGGCAGGCCCCCGTCGACCTGATGCGCGAGGTATCGTCCCAGATCGAGGCGCTTCAGAAGCCGCGCCGGGAGGGCTAGGTGGTGCGTAGCCGGTGGCGGCAGCTCCGCGCGCGGATTCTCACCTGGTCCTTTGTGCCCACGGTGGCCATCCTGGCGGCAGTCGCCGTCCTCACCTTCCTATCCTACGAGGGCAAGCTCGAGGACGAGATCGAGGCCCGAAACCGGGAGCGCACCTACCAGGCGGCCAGCCGCCTGCGAGAAGAGGTGCTCAAGTTCTCGGAGCCCCTGGTCAGCCTCGCCCGGACCCTGGCGATTTACGAGGACTATCCCGTGGGCCAGCGCTCGGCGCTGCAAGACGCCCGGCGGCGCCTGGCGTCCTTTGACGGCGGCGTGGTCCTCCTCGACAGCCGCGGCCAGGTGATGGGTGCCGAGCCGGGCCGCCCCGAGATCTTTCGCCAGGACTGGTCGGACCGGCTCTTTTTCCGGCGCCTGCTGGGCGGCGAGGGCGTCGTCGTGTCGGACGCCCTGGCCGACGGCCCGCAGGGAAGCCAGGTGGTCGTCGTCGCGGTGCCCATCACGAGCCACCGCGGCGACTTTCTGGGGGCCCTGGCGGGCATGTTTCGCCTGGGCGAGCCGACCATCAGCGCCTTTTACGCCAGCCTGGTGCGCCTGCGCATCGGCGAGCAGGGTACGGCCATCCTCGTCGACTCCAGCGGGCAGGTCATCTACCACCCCGAGGCGGACCAGATCGGCACGCAGTTCGAGGACCCCGACCTGTTGGGCCGCGTCCTGGCGGGGCAGATCGACGCCTACCGCGACGGGGAGCGGGTGGTGGGCATCGCCCCGGTGCCCGGCACGCCGTGGGGCCTCGTCACCGAGGACGAGTGGTCCAGCCTGACCAGTGCCAGCCGCAGCTATCAGCGGCTCCTCCTGGGGCTGCTCATCCTGGGCATTGTCCTGCCCGCCGTGGGGTTCGGGTTCCTGGCCCACGAACGGCGCCGCGAAGCCCTGGACCGCGCCCGCCTGGAACAGCAGATGCGCGTGGCGCGGGTCATCCAGCAAACCCTGCTGCCCAAGTCCATGCCCAACCTGGCCGGCTGGCGGGTGACGGGCCATTACCAGCCGGCGCAGGCCGTGGGCGGCGACTTTTACGACTATGTGAGGCTGGATGACGGCCGCCTGGGACTGCTCATCGGCGACGTGACCGACAAGGGGGTGCCCGCGGCCCTGGTCATGGCCACGACGCGCAGCCTGTTGCGCTCCACGGCCCGTGGCTCGGGGTCGCCGGGACAGGTGTTGCAGCAGGTGAACGAGCTGCTTGTGCGCGAGATCCCGCCCAAGATGTTTGTGACCTGCCTGTACGCCATCCTGGACCCCAAGACGGGCAGGCTGCGCTTTGCCAACGCTGGCCACAACCTGCCCTACCGCACGCGGAACGGGGCGCGCAACGGCAGCGGCCAGGCGGTCGAGCTGCGGGCCACGGGCATGCCCCTGGGGCTCATGTCGGGCATGGTGTACGAAGAGGTCGAGACGACCATCGAGCCGGGAGAATGCCTGGTCTTTTACAGCGACGGGCTGGTGGAAGCCCACAACTCGCACCGCGAGATGTTTGGCAACGCCCGCTTGCAGGCGATCCTGAGCCAGGGGGCCGCCCAGTGCCCGACCCTCATCCAGCGCCTGCTGTCCGAGCTGGAGAGCTTTACCGGGCGGGGCTGGCAGCAGGAGGACGACGTCACCCTCCTCACCCTGCACCGGGGCACGCCCGAGGATTGCGGGCCCCGGGACAAAGCCGGGTCGCCCGGCGCGGGCCACTGGCAGATCCTGGACCACTTCTCGCTGCCCAGCGAGCCCGGCGGCGAGCACCACGCCATTGAGAAGGTGAGCCGGGCCGTGGAAAAGCTGGGGCTGTCGCCCCGGCAACTGGACCGCCTGCAGACGGCCGTGGGCGAGGCGACGATGAACGCCATGGAGCACGGCAACGAATATCGCGCCGAGCTCCCCGTGGACATCGAGGTGCTGTGCTCTTCCGAGGCCATCGCCGTGCGCATCACCGACCAGGGGAACGGGCCTCCCCCCGGCGAGCCGGAAGAGCCCGACATCGAAGCCAAGATCGCGGGGCTCCAGTCTCCCCGCGGCTGGGGGACCTTTCTCATAAAAAAGATGATGGACTGCGTCAACGTCGTCCAGGACGAGACAGGGCACACCGTGGAGCTCGTCATGCTGCGAGCGCAGCAAGGAAAGGAAAACGCCGGTGCAGCACCTTGAGGCTGGCGTGCGGCGCCTGCCCGGCGCCGCCATCGTCGAGATGCGCGGAGAGGTGGACGGCTTTGCCGAGGGAGTGCTCGGCAGGGCCTACACCGCCGCCGAAGAAGCCGATCCCGGAGCCATCATCCTGGACATGGGCGACGTGCGCTACATCAACAGCAAGGGGATCGCCCTGCTCGTCGTGTTGATCATGCGGGCCAGGCAGGCGCAGCGGCGCATCCTGGCCTACGGGTTGTGCGAGCACTTTCGCGAGATCTTTCAGATCACCCGGTTGTCGGACTATATCGCCATCTATGACGACGAGGAGAGCGCGCTGGCCGGGGCCGCGTGGGACGGCCCCCAGAACAGGGAACGTACCGGAAACGGGACAGGGTTTCAGGCAACGCCCTGAGCCATAAGGAGGCACCATGTCCAACTCGCCCAAGATCAAGGTTCGCGTTCGCCAGGCCGGCAGCGATACCTGCATCCTGGAGGTGCACGGTGAGCTGACGACCTTTGGCGAAGATCAGCTCATGGCCGCCTACAACGAAGCGTGCGACCGGAACGTGCGCAACATACTCCTGAATTTCGACGGCCTGGAGTACATGAGCAGCTCGGGCATCGGGCTGCTGGTGACGCTGCTCATCCGCGCCCAGCGGCAGCAAAAGCGGCTGCTGGCTTGTGGCCTCGACGAGCACTATCGCCACATCTTTGAGCTGACGCGGCTGAACGAGGCCATCAGCCTCCACCCCGACGAGGCGTCGGCCCTGGCGGCCGCCGCCAAGCCGGCCGAACAAGCCTATCCCTGGTGAGGAAAGCCCTGGTGAGGGATGCCATGTTTGTCGATCGCGAACATGAATTGGCGAGCCTGCATCGCCACCTGGCCGAGGCCCTGGCCGGCAACGGCCAGATCTGCTTTGTGGCCGGCCAGGCGGGCAGCGGCAAGACGGCCCTGGTCCACCATTTCGTGGAACAGGCCTTTGCCTCCAACGCGGAGGTCGCGCTGGCCGCGGGAAGCTGCAACGCCCAGACGGGCGCGGGCGACCCCTACCTGCCCTTCCGCGAGGCCCTGGCGATGCTCACCGGGCAGGTGACGGCCAAGGGCGCGAAGGCAGGCGGCCCGGCCGAAAACGATCGCCGCCTGCGAACGGTGCTGGTCCGCTCGGTCCAGATCCTGGTGGAAGTGGCGCCCGACCTCGTGGGCGTCCTCGTGCCGGGGGGCAAGCTCATCGGCGAGTTCGGGAAGGCCATCGCCGAGAAGGTGGGCTGGATGGATCGCCTGGAGTTGCTGGCGGAGAAAAAGGGGCTGGCCGCCGGCGCGGGCGAGACACCGGCGGAGCAGAGCCGCATCCTGGAGCAGTACACGTCCTTTGTGCAGCGGTTGAGCCAGAAGATCCCCCTCATCCTCTTCCTGGACGACCTGCAATGGGCCGATGGCGCGTCCATCAACCTCCTCTTTCACCTGGGCCGCCGGTTGGAATCCAGCCGGGTCCTCATCATCGGCTCGTACCGGCCCAACGACCTGGCCGCCGGCCGCGAGGGCCAGCGCCATCCCCTGGAGCCCGTCCTGAACGAGCTGACCCGCTATTACGGCGACATCACGCTGGACCTGGACGCCATCCCCGAGGAGGGCCAGCGCCGGTTCGTGGACTCGCTCCTCGACTCGGAACCGAACGCACTGGGAGAAGAGTTCCGCGCGGCGCTTTTCCGGCACACGGGCGGCCACGCCCTCTATACCGTGGAGCTGCTGCGGGCCATGCAGGAGCGCAAGAACATTGTCAAGGACGCCCGGGGGCGCTGGGTCGAAGGGCCAACGCTGGACTGGAGCACGCTGCCGGCGCGCGTCGAGGGCGTCATCGAAGAGCGCATCGACCGCCTGAGCGCCGACCTGCGCGAGATGCTGCAGGTGGCCAGCGTCGAGGGCGAGCGGTTTTCCGCCGAGGTCATGGCGCGCGTGCAGTCGATGCCCGAGCGAGAGGTGGTCCGCCAGCTCAGCGGCGAGCTCCAGAGGCGCCATCGCCTGATCCAGGCGGAGGGCCTGGTTCAGGTGGGCTACGTGCGGCTGTCGCTCTACCGTTTTGCCCACAACCTGTTCCATCATTACCTCTACAACAGCCTGAGCGACGCCGAGCAGCTCTACCTCCACCGCGACGTGGGCCAGGCGCTTGAAGAGCTGGCCGCCGGGCAAACGGAAGAGATGGCCGCGCAACTGGCCCATCACTTTGAGAAGGCCGGCCTGCTGGACAAGGCGGCGAGGTACCGGCTGCAGGCCGCCAACCGCGCCAGGCGGCTGTCGGGCTACGACGAGGCGGCGGCACACCTGGTGCGGGGCCTGGAACTGGCGGCCGGCCTGCCCCCGAGCCCGCAGCAGATGCAACTGGAGACCGAGCTGCAGATCACCCTGGGCATGGTCTTTATCGCCCTCTTTGGCTACGGCTCGCCCCGCGTGGACCGGGCCTTTAGCCGTGCCCGGGAGCTGGTGCATCTCATGGGTGATCCGCCCCAGTCGGCGCAACTGCTGCTGGGCCAGTTGGTCTTCTACCTGATGCGGGGCCAGGTGGGCCACGTTATCGAAGAAGGCTCGCGCCTCCTGGTCATGGCCCAACAGGCAGGCGACACGGCGTGTACCCTGATCTGTCACCTGCTGTTGGGCATCTCTGCCATGTACGGTGCCCGGTACGAGACCGCCCGGCAACAGTTGGAGCTCGTCATCGCCCTCTACAACCCGGGGCTCCACGCCGATCTGACGCACGCCTACGGCCAGGACCCCTGCGTGGCGGCCCATTCCTTCCTGTCGCGCACCATGTGGCTCCAGGGGCTGCCCGACCAGGCCCGGGAGGCGAGCAAGAGATCGCTGGCCCTCGCCGAGCAGGTCAACCACCCCTACAGCCGCACCATGGCCTCCATCCACGCCGCCAGCCTCCACTCCTACCTGCGAGAATGGCCCGAGTGCTATGCCGAGGCCGGCCGGGCCTTTGACCTGGCCCGGGAGCGGGGCTTTGGCGCCTGGCAGGCCAACGCCAGCATGCTGCGCGGCCTGGCCCAGGTCCACCTGGGCCAGGTGGAGGCCGGACTGGCCGAGCTGACCCAGTCCCTCTTCTTGTGGGAGGCCAGCGGCGCCGGGCTGGTGTCGTATGGCCGCACGAGCCTGGCCGAAGCCTACCTGGTGGCCGGCAGGCGGGCCGAGGGGCTAAGGGCCATAGAAGAGGCCCTCTACCCCAACGAGGAGGCCTGGTACCTGCCGGAGCAGTACCGGCTGCATGCCGAACTGCTCCTGTTGGAGCCCGGCTTTGAGGACGAGGCGGGCGAGCTGCTGCGCAAGGCCCTTGACCTGGCCGGCGAGCAACAGTCCCGGGCGCTGGAGCTGCGCGCGGCCCTCAGCCTGGCCCGCCTCTGTGCCCGCCAGGGCCGCCAGGCCGAAGGGCTGGCCGTCCTGGAAAGCTGCTACGCCGGTTACCAGGAGGGCCACGATACCATCGAGCTGCGGCAGGCCCGGGAGCTGCTGGAAACCGCCCAGGCGACGCCCGAGCCGGAGCAGCCCCTGGCTTGAAAGGAAACGTTATGTCAAAACCTATTCTGCTGACCATCGACGACGATCCGGAAGTCCTCCAGGTCGTAGGCCAGGACCTGCGGCGCCACTATGGCAAGGACTATCGCGTCTTGCAGGCGTCCTCGGCCGACGAGGCGCTGGAGACCGTCGAGCAGTTGCGCCTGCGGGGCGACTCGGTGGCCCTGTTCCTGGTCGACCAGCGCATGCCGGGCAAGAACGGCGTCGAGTTTCTGCAGCAGGCCATCGAGATCTATCCCACGGCCATGCGCGTCCTCCTGACGGCCTACAGCGATACGGAGGCGGCCATCCGGGCGATCAACGACGCCCGCGTGCACCACTACCTGCTCAAGCCCTGGCACCCGCCGGAGGAGCACCTCTACCCCATCCTGGACGACCTCCTGGCCGAATGGCAGGCCACCTTCCGCCCCTCCTTTGCCGGCGTGCGGGTCATCGGACACCGCTGGTCACCCAAGACGCACCAGGCCAAGGATTTCATGGCCCGGAACCAGGTGCCGTACAGTTGGCTGGACCTGGAAAAGGAGCCCGAGGCTGGCCGCCTCCTGGCCCAGCTCGGCCTCCAATCGCCGGCGCTGCCCCTCCTGCTCTTTCCCGACGGCGAGTGCCTCCAGGCCCCCAGCAACCAGGAGATCGCGGCCAAGGTCGGGCTGCAGATCCGGGCCGAGAGCGCGCTGTACGACCTGGTGGTCGTGGGCGGCGGCCCCGCCGGCCTGGCGGCGGCCGTCTATGGCGCGTCCGAGGGTCTCAGCACGCTGGTCATCGAGCGCGAGGCACCCGGCGGCCAGGCGGGCATGAGCTCTCGCATCGAGAACTACCTGGGGTTTCCCTCGGGCATTTCCGGGGGCGAGCTGGCGCGGCGGGCGGTCATCCAGGCGCGGCGATTTGGCGCCGAGATCCTCTCCACGCAAGAGGTGGTGGGGCTCGTGGTGCAGGGCGCCTACCGGGGCGTCGTCCTGCGCGACGGCACCGAGGTCGGCGCCCGGGCGGTGGTCATTGCCACGGGGGTTTCGTACCGGCGCCTGGACGTGCCCGGCACCGAGGCGCTGACCGGCGCGGGTGTGTACTATGGCGCGGGCATGACGGAGGGCCAGTCGGTGCGCGGCGAGGACGTGTACATCGTCGGCGGCGCCAACTCGGCGGGACAGGCGGCGGTCTATTTCGCCGACTATGCCCGCACGGTCTACATGTTGGTTCGGGGCGAGTCGCTGGCGGTCACCATGTCGCACTACCTGGTGGAGCGGCTGCAGGCCACGGAGAACATCTGCATCCGCACCTGCACGCAGGTGACGGGCGCCATGGGCAACGAGCACCTGGAGGCGCTCATCCTCACCGACACCAGCACAGGCCAGGCGGAAACCGTGCCCGCCTCCAGCCTGTTCATCTTTATCGGCGCCCGGCCCCACACCGATTGGCTGGGGCAAGAAGTGCTCCGCGACCAGCACGGTTTTGTCGTTTCCGGCCGCGAGCTGATGGACGGGGATCGGCCGCGGGCCTGGCCGCTGCAGCGCCTGCCCTACACCCTGGAGACCAGCGTGCCCGGCGTCTTTGTCGCCGGAGACGTGCGGCAGGGCTCCATCAAGCGCGTGGCGTCGGCCGTGGGCGAGGGCTCTATCGTCGTGCAGTTCGTGCATCGCTACCTGGCGGAGGTGTGAGGTGACTGACCAGAAGCCCCCTATCTCCACCTCCGCGGATGCGCTGCCCCTGACGGCCCCGCTTGCGCCGGACGAGTACAAGTGGCTGGCGGGGCAGGGCACCCGGGTACACCTGGACCCCGGGCAAGAGATCGCGGACAACGGCGAGCTGACGGACAACTTTTACATCCTCGTGGATGGCGAGGTGCGCGTCGCCCGGCAGGGCGACGCCGAAGAACGGGTCCTGACCTGTGCCGAGGACGAGGAGCCCCTCCTCATCGGCACGCCGTTCCTGGCCAGCGTGCGTGCCGTCCGGCCCAGCCGCCTGGTAAAGGTCGGCGCCGAGACCTACCTGCGGCAGGTGCAGGCCACCTCGCCGGCGAACCACCTCCTCGTCTCGGGCCTGGTGTGGCGCCTGCGGGCCGCCGAGTCGCTGTTGCACCAGAACGAGAAGCTGGCGGCCCTGGGACAGATGTCGGCGGGGCTCACCCACGAGCTGAACAACCCGGCCGCCGCCGGCGGGCGCGCTGCGGGCCAACTGCGCGAATCGCTGCGCCGGCTCCACCGCCTGACCTTTACCCTCCAGGACCAGGACCTGAAACCGGGCCAGATCCTGGAGCTGGCCGCGCTCCAGCAGGAGGCCGTCGACCAGGCCAGCGCCGCCGTGCGAAATCGCCTGGAGATCAGCGACAAGGAGGAGGAGCTGAGCCGCTGGCTGGAGGAGAGAGACATGGACGAGCCGTGGGAGCTGGCGCCGCGGCTCGTGTCCAGCGGCCTCGACCGGGCCAGGGTGGAGGAGCTGGCCGGCAGGCTGTCGCCCACGGCGCTGGAGGCCGCCCTGCGTTGGGTGGGCAGCGTGGCGGGCGTGGGCGAGCTGCTGCGCATCGTGGAACAGAGCACGGCGCGCATCTCGGAGCTGGTCGCGGCCGTCAAGGCGTACACCTACATGGACCGCGGCTCTCGCCAGGAGGTGGACGTGCACGCCGGCCTGGAGAGCACGTTGCTGATCCTGGGCCACAAGCTCCAGGACATCAAGGTGGAGCGCGACTACGAGAACGACCTGCCGGCCATCGAGGCCTTCGGAGGGGAGCTGAACCAGGTGTGGACCAACCTCCTGGACAATGCCATCGACGCCCTTGGAGAGGACGGAGGGCACATCCGGATACGCACCTGGCGCGAGGGGCCGCGGGTCGCCGTCGAGATCGCCGACGACGGGCCGGGCATTCCCGAGGAGGTGCGGCCCTTCCTGTTCCGCAGCTTTTACACCTCCAAGAAGCCAGGCCAGGGCACGGGCATGGGCCTCACCATCGTCTACCAGATCGTGGCACAGCGCCACGGCGGCGAGATCACGGTCACCTCGCAGCCGGGCGACACGCGCTTTCGCATCTACCTGCCCATCGAGGCCGAGTCGAAGGGAAACGGAGGCACGGAATGATGGCCAGGGCCGGGCGGCTACGCCATTTGTCGGAAGTCCTGGGGCAATTGACGCATCACGGCCGGCCGGAGGCCCGTCCTTTTGCCCGGACCCGGTTCCGGCATAGGGCCGATGCGTGCCCGGCCGGGGCGTGTTATGATTGAGCGATGGCAGCCAGCATGAAGGGACGGGGCATAGAAACAATGAAAACGGATACCCCGGCACTGATCGTCGCCCGGCCGGGCCGCCTGCGCGACGCCTGGCGGGCGCTGCTCATGGCCACCCCCCTCATTGGGCAGGTTCACCAGGCCGACGACGAGCCCTCGGCGTTGGGCCTGGTCGAGTCCGTCCAGCCGCAATTGGTCCTGCTCGACAGCGACATGGCCGACGGAGCGCCATGGCGGCTGCTGCAGCAGATCAAGGCCGACCACCCGGAGTGCGGGTCCGTCGTCCTCGTCTGCAGCCTGCGGGAACGGGCCCAGGCCGAAGCAGCGGGCGCCGACGTGGTTCTGCTGCGCGGCTTTCCCGCCGAACGGCTGTTCCAGGTCATCGAAGAGCTGCTGCACCGCCGGAGCATCGCCGGCACGCTGGGCGACGCGCCGGCCTGACGCGGATGCCGGGGCCCCTCCTCCTCGCGCCGCGCGCGGCAGCCGTTCCTGCCTCGGCCCGGCTTGACAAATCCGCCGGTTCACGGTAGCCTACCCCTGCATGCAACCTGGCGTTGCGCCCGGTCATTCAGAGGAGGAAGGAAAGATGGCAGAAAGGCTCGTCGTCATCGGCGGGGTAGCGGCCGGCATGAGCGCCGCCGCCAAGGCCAAGCGCACAAGGCGCGACCTGGAAGTGGTGGTCTATGAGAAGGGCGGCCACATCTCGTACGCCGCCTGCGGCCTGCCCTATTTCCTGGCCGGCGACGTGCCCCACATCGAGGAGCTCATCGTGCGCACCCCCGAGCAGATGGCCAGGCAGGGCGTGGAGGTCAAGGTCCACCACGAGGTGACGTCCATCGATCCTGGGGCCAGGACGGTGTGGGTCCACGACCTGGAACGCGACCGCGCCTTCGAGCAGCCCTACGACCGCCTGGTGATTGCCACCGGCGCGCGGCCGTCGTGCCCGCCCCTGCCCGGCTGCGAGCTGGGGGGCATCTTTGGCCTGCGCTCCCTGGAGTCGGGGCTTGCCATCCAACGCTATCTCCGGGAAGAAAAGCCCAAGAGCGCCGTCATCGTCGGGGGCGGCTACATCGGGGTCGAGATGGCCGAAACGCTGCGGCGCCTGGGCCTGGAGGTGACCATACTGGTCCGGTCGGGCAAGGTGTTGCGCGCCACCCTCGACGACGACATGCGCGAGCTGGTACACGCCGAGCTGAGCCGCCACGGCGTCGAGATCGCGGAAGGCCCGGCCGTCGGCTTTGAGGGGGACGACGACGTGGAGTCCGTGCAGGCCGTGGGCGAGGAGTATGCCTGCGACACGGTGATCCTCGGCCTGGGGGCGGAGCCCAACGTGGGCCTGGCGCGCGCCGCGGGCGTCGCCCTGGGCCCGACGGGGGCCATCGCCACTGATGACCAGATGTGCACCAACCTGCCCGGCGTCTATGCCGCCGGCGACTGCGCCGAGGCGCTGCACCTGGTCACGGGCAGGCCCGCCTGGGTGCCCCTGGGCAGCACGGCCAACAAGCAGGGCCGCGTGGCGGGCAGCAACGCCGCCGGCAAGCCGGCGACCTTTGGCGGCATCCTGGGAACCATGATCGTCCGCTGTTTCGATCTGGCCGTGGGCTTTACGGGGCTGACGTCGCTGGAGGCGCGGGCCGCCGGCTACGACGTCCAGGAGTTCAAGATCCAGGCCAGTGACCTGTCGCACTATTTTCCCGGCGCCGCCGAGGCCCACGTCAAGCTCGTCGTGGACGGCGGCAGCGGGCGGCTCCTGGGCGGGCAGCTCGTAGGGCCCCACCGCGCCATCAAGCGCATCGACGTCCTGGCCACGGCCCTCTACAACCGCATGACCGTGCCCCAGATCCAGGAGCTGGACCTGGGCTACGCGCCGCCCTTTGCGCCGGTGTGGGACCCCGTCCTGGTGGCAGCCAACGTGGCGGCGAAGGATTGAGGCCGGCCATGCCACGCACCTACGTCCGCAGCTTCCAGGTTCGACATTACGAGTGCGACGCCTACGGGCACCTGAACCACGCCGGTTACCTGCGCTACATGCAGGAGTCGGCCTTTGACGCCTCGGCCGACGCCGGCTGGGATATGGCGCGCTACGAAGCCATGGGCTTTTACTGGTTGGTGCGCGACACCGAGATCGAGTACCGGCGCCCCCTGTGCTACCAGGACCGGGTGCAGGTCAAGACCTGGGTGGCCGACTTCCGGCGGGTGCGATCGCAGCGCGTCTACGAGTTCCGGCTCGAGGGGCAAGACGAGGTGATGGCCAGGGCCGAGACCGATTGGGCCTTCATGCAGCGCAATGGCGACCGGCCCGCTGCCATCCCGGACGAGATGAAGGCCGACTTTTTTCCGGAAGGACTGCCCGAGGTGGGACCCCCGCGGCCGCGGTTTCCCGGTCCCCCGCAGCCGCCCGGGTCGGCCTTTCGCCTGGGCCGCCGTGTGGAGTGGCGNNGTCAACAATTGCGTCTACCTGGCCTACGTCGAGGACGGCGGCCTGCAGTGGCTGCGCTCGCGGGGCTGGGGCATGGCGCGCCTGGTGGCCGAGGGCCTGGGCATCGTCGCCCGGCAGCACCGCATCGAGTACCGGCAGCCCGCCCTGCTGGACGATGAGCTGGACCTTTACACCTGGGCGTCGGACCCGGGGACCACGTCCATCGTCCGCTACACGTTCATCGCCCGGCGCTCCGACGGCGCCCTGCTGGCCCGGGCGCGCACCCACCAGGTCTGGATCGACCTCCAGTCGGGCGCGCCCAGGCCCATGCCCGAGGCACTCCGGCAGGCCATGGCCTGACGCGACTGCCGGAAGCGCCTCGCAGGGCAACTCCGGACTTCATCCACGATCCCTCACCTAGCGCCGTTCGGCGCGCATCTGGCCGGCCCGAAGGCGCGGCCGGGGCGCCGGCCGGCGGGGGGCAATGCGCCCCAGCAAGGCCCGCAGGCGCGCCCAGGGCAATTGTGGCTCCGGGCCCGTCGGGGACAGCCCGGGCAGCCGCCCGGCGGCCTCCTGCTCCGCCCGGTTCCTATTGCGTACCGCCAGATAGTTTGCCACTTCTTGATGCTGGTCAAACATTTAGAATCTCCTCTTTCCGTTCGTCTGGCGCCATTATACGCGCCCGGAAAGCAGGCGTCGACCATCCAAAGATGAATCCGGGGGTTGATTTGGGGTTGAGGGGGGGGTTGACCGGGCAGAGAAAAGAGGCGGTGCCCCATCCTATCAGCCTGTCGAGAGCCCGTTCGTAGTGCGCGCTTCAGCGCGGTTCTTGGGCGATAAATCGCCCACTACGAACCTGAAAAGAGGCGGTGCCCCGTCCTATCAGCCTGTCGAGAGCCCGTTCGTAGTGCGCGCTTCAGCGCGGTTTTTGGGCGATAAATCGCCCACTACGAACCTGAAAAGAGGCGGTGCCCCGTCCTATCAGCCTGTCGAGAGCCCGTTCGTAGTGCGCGCTTCAGCGCGGTTTTTGGGCGATAAATCGCCCACTACGAACCTGCAAGCAAGCACCTCTCCGACTACCTGCTAGTCCAGGAGGCCCAGGGCGCGGGCGCGAGCTATGGCCTGGGTGCGGCTGCCGGCCTGGAGCTTGCCATAGATGTTGTGGGCGTGCTTCTTGACCGTGCCGACGGTGACCACCAGCGTCCGGGCAATCTCGCGGTTGGAGTGGCCGGCCGCAAGGAGGGCCAGCACCTCCAACTCGCGAGAGCTGAGGGGCTCGACGAGGGGCTGGCCATCCCCGGCGGCAGGGGCGGGGCGGGCCTCGCTGGCCAGCAAGAACTCGGCGATCAGGGATGCCGCCAGGGACTCCAGGCTGGCCGTCTCGCCCCGGCTCCGAGCCGCGGCCGCGACATCGGCCGGCAGGGCGGCCGCAGCCTCGGCCAGGGCCGATTCGATGGTGTCGCGCTCGTAGCCCGGCCCCAGGGTTTGCAACAGGTGAGCCAGGATCTCGACGGCCTCGTCGTTGCGCCCCATGCGGTTCAGGGCCACGGCCATCTCGTACAGGTGCCACACGGCGCCCTCGTCGTCATTGATCTCGAGCGCCACGCGCAGGGCGTCGGCCAGGTAGCGAATCGAAAGGCCGTGCTCTTCCCGGAGGCCCAGGACGAGGCCCAGTTGGTGAAGCGAAAACGCCTCGCCCCCCCGATCGCCGACCTGCTGGCAGGCGCGCAGAGACTGCTGAAAGACCGCCACTGCCCCGTGGTAGTCGCCGAGGCGGGAGAGGACCAGGCCCAGGTTGTGCAGGGCATAGGTCGAGCCCCACCGATCGCCCCGCGTCAAAAAGCGGTAGCGGCTGGCCTGCAGCAGGTCGCGCGCCTCCTCGTCGCGGTGGGCGGCCCAGGCCAGGGAGCCCAGGGAATAGAGCGACCAGGCCTCGCCCCAGAGGTCGCCCGCCCGCCGAAAGGCAGCCAGGTTGTCCTCGTACAGCTCGGGCAGCCCGGGCGCGGGAGGCGCTGCCTCCTCTATGCCCAGCCAGCTCGCGGCCGCCAGGGCCATGGCCAGGGTGCCGCCCGTGCCGGCGGNNCCCCGCCACTCCCTCGTCGACCAGGGCCCGGAGCTTGTTCTGGTCCATGGCGCTGGCATAGAACCAGGCCTGCAACAGGCGCAGGGCGGGCAAGAGCTCGCTGCCTCGCCCCTGAAAACGCTCCACGGCGACGTCAAAGGCCCTGGCGCCCTCGCGGAACAGGCTGCGCGCCTGGTAAAAGATGTGCAGGCTCCCCATGGAGTCGCGGATCTGATCTTCGAGGCCCTCGTCCACGGCCCAGCGCCAGGCGGCGCGGACGTTGTCCAGCTCGTCGGCGACCTCCGTCAGGGCGAGCACCTGATCATCACCCTTGAGGCTAGCCTCGCTACGGGCGAGAAAGCCGGCATAGTAGGAGCAGTGGTGCTGGTGGACCGCCGCCCACACCTCGGGCTCGGCGGCAAGACGCTCGGCGGCGAACTGGCGCAGCAGCTCGTGAATCTCGTAGCGGCCGGCGGGCGAGACCGACAGGAGAGCGCGGTCGACGAGGGACTGGAGCGTGGGCAGATCGGCACCGGCCACGGCGCCGGCCGCCTCGCGGGTCAATCCGCCGCGAAAGACCGACAGCCGGCGAAAGACCTCCTGCTCGGCTGCCGGCAGGCGGTTCCAGGTCTGCTCAAAGACCGCCCGCACGTTCCGATGTCGCTCGGGAACGTTGCGCAGGGTCGTGGTCAAAAAGTCCAGGCTGCCCTGGATCTCGCGGGCCACCTCGGCGCAGGGCAGGGCGCGCAGCCAGGCCGCGGCCAGCTCGATGGCCAGGGGCATGCCCTCCACCAGGCGAGAGATCTCGGCGGCGCAGCCGGCCTCGCGCTCCAGGGAAAAGCTGGCGTTCACCTGCCGCGCCCGCTCGGCAAAGAGCTGCACGGCGCTGTAAGAACCGGCTGGGGCGGCGCCCTCGCCGGGCGGAAAGGCCAGGCCGCGGACCGGGCGCACCCATTCCTCGCGCAGGCCCAGCACCTCGCGGGAGGTGACCAGGAGCTTGACGTGCGGCGCCCGGGCCAGCAGCTCGGCCAGCAGTTCTCCGCCGGGCAGCAGGTGCTCCACATTGTCGACGACGAGGAGCATCCGCCGGTCGCGGAGGTAATCAAAGAGCTGCTCCCCGGGATCGTCGCTGCCGTAAAAGGAAAACCCGATGGCCTGGGCTACGGCGGGTCCGATGAACTCCGGGGCGGCGACGGACTGGAGGGGCACAAAATAGACTCCGTCGGCAAAATCGCCGAGCAGGGCAGCCGCGGCCTCGATGGCCAGGCGCGTCTTGCCGATGCCGCCCGGCCCGACGAGGACCAGGAGACGGCAGCGGGGATCGGCCAGCAAGCCGGCGATCTCGCCCAGCTCCTCCTGGCGGCCGACGAACGACGTGGCTTGTGCCGGTAGATTGTGCCCTCTCACGGCGGTCGTCTTGTGTTCCCCGCTCACTCGACCCTCCTGCACAGGGCCCTGGCCTGTGACCTGCAGGTCCTGGCTCCCTGGCAGCCACAGTATAGCACAAAGGGCCGCGAGATTCAAGAAACAAGGCAGATTCCCGGCAAGGACGGTCGCCTTTTTATGTACGGTTGTTGCATAGTCTCTTGACTACTGCTGGGAGCGCCGAGCGCCAGCTCGGCAGGTTGCGTGTAGAGAGAAACGCCGAGCCGGCGCTCGGCAATCCCAGGCAACAGGACCGACTTTGCAGCAACCCTGCCCTTTTATGTGAAATTAATTGACTCTTTAACGGAAATCGGGTATAATGGGCAGCAGTGAGCCCCCGTGAGCCGGCCACGGCTCGCCCAAGCGGAAAGGAGTGATCCGCCATGTTCAGGAGGTGGTGGCGCGTCCTGGCGACGACGCTGCTCGCCGTCCTCGTGTTACTGCCCGGCTTTGGCGCCGATGCCCGCGCCGCGCAGTTGGTCCACGTGGTGCAGCCGGATGAAAGCCTGGAAAGCATTGCCCGGCGTTACGGCATCGATCCCTCCAGGTTGGCGGAACGGAACGGCCTGTCCTGGCCCTACACGCTGGAGGTGGGGCAGACGCTCCTCGTCGCCGGCGATTCGGCCGGCAGCATCCCGCTACCCCGGCCGGCGCCGGCCCCGCGAATGCCGGCCCACCTGCCGCTCTTGCCTGCCCCTACGCGGACGCTCCAGGTCATCGCCTGGCAGCACGGCACGGGCGCCGGCCTGGTGCAGTGGACCAGTCCGCTGGCCAGCCTGGCTCCGTGGCCTGGCTTTGCCCTGCTGGTGCCCGTTCGCGCCCCCGGCGCCCAGGCCGAGGCGCGCCAGGCGTGCATCGAATGGCCCGCCGCCGGCGAAGCGCTGGTGGCCAGGGTCAACAACTGGGGGATCGGGCTGGCAGCCTTCGAAAGGCGCTGGAGCGAGGTCCTGGGCGGCCTGCGCTACGCAGGCGTGAACGTCTGGAGCGCCGAGTTTCAGGCCATCGAGCCCCAGGCGCGGCGCAGTGTCGTGAACGAGATGGTCGACCAGGTACTGGTGCAGCAGTGGGCCGCGCGCACGGGAACGACGGTCAGCGCCGCCGACATCGATGCCTGGCTCCAGTCTCGCGTCAGGGCCGCCGGCGGAGAGGAGCCCCTCTCGGCCTGGCTGGGCGAGACGTGGCTGACCTGGGAAGGCTACCAGCAGCAGGGATGCCACGAGCTCCTGCGCCAGGCCCTGGCCTTACGCCTCAGCAGGGGCTCGCAGGACCCTGAAATCCAGGACGAGGCGCTGGCCGGATGGCTGTCGCAGCGCCGGTCAAGCTCCAGCATCGAGCTGTACGCTGCGGTGGCAGGGGCAGCGGGCAACAACTGGTCGGCGGCCGGGCCAGGCGGCCGGCAGGGCGTGTCGCAGACGCCGTAGGCGGCTCGCGCCTCAGGGAAACAGGCGTCGGGCCTTGACCTCGGCGACGGCGTCTTCGCGGTAGCGGTAGAGCTGGGCCGGCCGGCCCTCGCCACTGCGGGTCCCGCCGGTGGGCTCGATGATGCCAGCCGCCAGGATCTTGCGGCGAAAGTTGCGCTTGTCCAGTTCCTCACCCAGGATGATCTCGTAGGCCTTTTGCAGCTCGCTCAGGGTAAACGTGGGCGGCAGCAGCTCGAAACCCACGGCGGTGTACTCCAGCTTGAAGCGCAGGCGGGTCAGGGCATAGCGCAGAATGTCGGCGTGGTCCAACACCAGGGGCGGCAGGTCGTAGATGGACCACCAGCGCACGCGATGCCCGGTTTCTGCGCCACACCCCGGCGCGGCCGCCACGCCCCCGGGGCCCACGTCGGCCGCCGACACGGCGGCCAGGTAGACCACGGCAATGACCGGCTCGCCGGGCACGCGGCCGGGCTGGCCAAAGGTATAGAGCTGCTCCAGGTAGACGTCGCGCAGCCCTGCCTGCTCCTCCAGCGTTCGAATGGCCGCCGCCTCCAGGTCCTCGTCGCGCCTGATGGGGCCGCCGGGGATGGCCCAGGCCCTCCCCTCCAGCCCGGGGCAGGCGAGGAGTACCTTCAGGTCATCGTCCCGCAGGCAGAATATGACCACATCCACCGTGACCAGCGGGCGAAAGCCCACCGCATCCCCCGGCGTCCCCCCGATCGCTCCCTTGGTGTCCATTATACACTAAATATACCAGCAGGTGGGGGAAATGTCAAACGGCCACACCCCCGACTTGTACATCGCCATCTATCGCACCAAGACAGAGCGCCCGCGCCTTCTTGCTGGCCTTCCAGATCCCACAGGCGCTGCCTCCGAAACCGCTCTCCCAGCTCCGACCGACATAGGCGACCTACTCCAGCCCTTCGGCAGGCTCAGGACAAAGCGTCGACTATGCTTGGGGTGGATCCACCGCCCTGTACGGAGCCCCGCCGGGTGGGGGGTCGGAATTGACACCGCCGGGGGCGCGTGCTATAATCGCCGCGGTTCATAAACAAGACGGACATTGCATCTCCGAGCCTCGCGGCCTACAGGCCACCGGGGGGTGAGCCCAGGGAGCGAGGACGGCAAGGCGTGGCTGGAAACGGCCACACCTCCCAGGGTGGAAAGGGGATGCGCCGGCAGGGCTGCGGGCTCGGCGTCTCCTGGGAGACGCCTTTCTTTTTTCCGCACAGGGGCGCGTCTGCTGGCCGGCCGGAGGTGCAGCCTGCAAAACAACCAAGGAGATTCCACATCGACGAGATTGTAGGCGGCCTGGCGGAAGCACTTCGCCTGATCGCGACGGCCGATCCGGCCCTGGTCGAGATCGTGGCGCTTTCCCTCCAGGTGTCGGGCATTGCCCTGCTCTTTAGCACCATCGTCGGCATCCCCCTTGGGGCGGCCATGGGCCTCACGCGCTTCCTGGGGCGGCGTTTTGTCATCGCCCTGCTCTACACCGGCATGGGCTTTCCGCCGGTCGTCGTGGGCCTGTTTGTCTACCTCATGCTCTCGCGCGGCGGTCCCCTGGGGGGGCTGCACTCGCCGCTCATCCCCGCGCTCTTTACGCCCGCGGCCATGATCGTGGCCCAGACCATCATCGCCTTCCCCCTGGTCGCGGGTTTCACCATGGCCGCCGTCATGGGCGTCGATCCAGCGCTGCGCCAGCAGGTGCAGGCCCTGGGCGCGACGCGCTGGCAGACGACGCTGGCGGTCCTCGCGGAGGCACGCATCGGCGTCATCGTATCGATCATTGCCGGGTTTGGCAGCATCATCTCCGAGGTGGGGGCGGTGATCATGGTCGGCGGCAACATCGAGCACAGCACCCGGGTGCTGACCACGGCCATCGTGCTGGAGACGCGCAAGGGGAACTTTGAGCTGGCCATGGCCATCGGCATCATCCTCCTGTCGCTTTCCTTCCTGGCCAACCTGGCCATGCTCCGCCTCCAGGGCAGGACCTTTGACGAATGAGCAACTACCTTTACCGCTTGCAGAACGTCACCAAGGAATACAACGGCCGGCGCGTGCTGGAGGTCGACAAGCTAAAGATCGCCCGCGGCGAGATCCTGGGGATCGTAGGGCCCAGCGGGGCGGGCAAGAGCACTCTCCTCCGGTTGCTCAACTTCCTGGAGCAGCCCACGACGGGCCGCCTGCGCTTTCTCGACTTTGAGTTCGGCCCCCTCCAGACCATGCCCCTGGAGTACAGGCGCCGGGTGACGACGGTCTTTCAGCGCCCGCTCCTGCTCAACCGCAGCGTGCAGGCCAACGTCGCCTTCGGGTTGCAGCTCCGCGGCCTTCGCAAGCGGAACGAGGCGGTGGCCGAGGCCCTGGAACGGGTGGGCCTGGCGGACCTGGCGCGGCAGAGGGCCAGGACGCTGTCGGGCGGAGAGGCGCAGCGCGTGGCCCTGGCCCGGGCCATCGTCCTCCAGCCCGAGGTCCTGCTCCTGGACGAGCCGACGGCCAACCTTGATCCATACAACATCGGCCTCATCGAAGACATTGTCATGGGCCTCAATCGGGAGAAGGGCACAACCCTGGTGCTCGTCACCCACAACGTCTTCCAGGCCAAGAGGCTTGCGCACCGGGTGGCCCTCCTCCTCGAAGGCCGCGTCGTCGAAGTGGGCGACGTCGAGAGCTTTTTCGAGAGACCTGTCGACCCTCGCACGGCAGCCTTTGTGCGCGGCGAGATGGTTTACTAGCACCCCATCGGAGAACCCGTTCGTAGTGCGCGGTTCTTGGGCGATGAATCGCCCACTTACGAACCTGCAAGCAAGCACCTCTCCGCCAGCCTGCCAGCAGCCTGCCGGAGAGCCCGTTCGTAGTAGTGCGGCCTGTCGCGAGCCCGTTCGTAGTGCGCGCTTATGAACTTTCAAAATATGATTCGGTAATAGAGCCGTGGCCTATTACCTTGTTGATAATTGAAAGAACATCAGCGCGCTTCTTGGGCGATGAATCGCCCACTACCAACCGACAAGCGCAAGCACCTCTCCGACTACCTGCCAGCGGCCTGTCGAGAACCCGTTCGTAGTGCGCCGCGCTTCAGCGCGCTTCTTGGGCGATGAATCGCCCACTACCAACCGACAAGCGCAAGCACCTCTCCGACTACCTGCCAGCGGCCTGTCGAGAACCCGTTCGTAGTGCGCGCTTATGAACTTTGACAACTTAATAAGGTAATAGGCCGACATACCGC
>MTKX01007270.1_pt1 | contig 41640 bp, 45 predicted proteins | sample 1042771 | NCBI WGS metagenome assembly MTKX01 (sample SAMN06212183, study PRJNA360534) | anaerobic digester metagenome | biome: Wastewater treatment plant; material: sludge; isolation source: anaerobic digester fed with sludge from wastewater treatment plant | place: Denmark: WWTP Randers ...
ATCCCGGTACAACTCGTATGACTTATCTAAAAAGTGTATACCATGTGCTGACCCACTCACACATGATTTGTAGTAATGGTTTGACTAAAGTGGGTTCACTGACCATACTTTCAAAACTATTAACAATTACTGCTTGGCTGGAATTTGATATGCTGTCAGCGTCTGTAGCTATGTAGTGGCTGGCATCCTCCCAGGCTAATGGCTGATAGGACACGAGGTTATACGTACTGTATCCAATTTCTTCAAGACTTCGCCGCAAGCTGCTCTGTTTGATCAGTTCGAACAACAGAGTCCGATCAGTTTTTGGGAGCTGAAGCTCGGGGGCTAATGTTGATATGTAGTCCATATTTAACATAGATGACATTGATAAGGGTGTGTAGGCGTAATTACTCATGGAGCAGTCAAGCACATTAAAGCCCATGGATTCCAGCTCATTAGTGAAAGCGGAATTGTCGAGGTCAAATGTTTCCAAAAGTACATCAGAGCGCAAATGGGAATCCAGCACGATTAAGTAAACATCAGGTGGTGCATCCGGGAGAGTGAGCTGCTGAGTGGAAAGCATTTGTTGTGCTTCTTGATTGGCTTTTTGTTGATTAAGGCCAAAAGAGATGATTTGAAAAAGTGGGGTGATGAGCAAAAACAAGGCAACCACGTTTAGTACTAGTGAGAGCCTTCCATCTACTTTAACAAGTTTGATCATGAGCACACAGCCAACCAGCCAAATCAATCCCCACACAATCAAACCGGAATTCTCTTTAAAGACATAGCCATAGCTAAAAAAGAGAACAATAAACCAGAGGCTAAGCAAACCTGCAAGAGGGGTTTTGCGTGTTATCAGCCAGAATGTTAGAAAAAGTATGATGCCAATGCCTGCTGCAATAAGAAGCGATCTGAGACCTGCCTTGAAATAAACTTCCCGAATATTGACACCCAAGGCTGCGATAACTGGGAAAATGGCGAAAAGGGGTGGATAGAAAGGAAATTCACTGAGCTTTAAGCGTTTCATTACGAATAAGTATAACATTTCTGATCTATCCTTTTAGATAGACCAAGGGCTAAACAAAATGGAGCAAAATTTTTAGTAATTAGTGATGTTTGAAAATAAACATTATATTTCATTGCTTTATTCAAGCGGCTGCAATAAACGAATTAACAGGGCTACAATTTAGAACTAACCCAATTCCCGGTATGCGGTTCCACTTGGGGAAAACATTTCGCGCTGGACGGTCTCCAGCAGGGTCTCACCCTTCAGGTCTTCCACCGTGTAACAGACCGCATCCATCTTGTCTGCCAGATTCTGTGCCAGGCCGCTGTCGAAAACCTTTTGTTCCATGTTGATCACCACGCTGTGGATCTTTTCGTTGGCAAACATGCCAGCCAGCTCCGTGATCTCATCTGCCACCAGCCGCCCAGGCACAAGCGGCACATTCCCCGCTCCATCCGTCAGAACAATCAGCAGCGGTTGCACGTCCGGGTGCAGGATCTTTTCACGCTTGATGACCTCATACGCCATTTGCAGACCTGCAGATAATGGCGTCTTTCCGCCAACGGGGATATTCTCGAGCGCGCGTTGAGCCAGCAGCACCGAGTTGGTCGGCGCCAACACCAGTGTGGCGCGGTCCTTCTGGAACACCACTAACCCCACCCGGTCGCGGCGTTGATAGGCATCCGTAACCAAGGACAAAATCGCCCCCTTGGTCGCCTGCATACGCTCCGAGACCGCCATCGACCACGAGCCATCCACCAGGAACAAGATCAAATTAGCGGTCTTCCTGACCCGAATTTTTTTCTGGAAATCTGAGGAGCGCACCGCAAAAGCCACATCGCGTTCGGCGCGTAAGCCCTCTCTCTGGTTCTGGAAAGGCGCAGCTGCACGGATGGTGGCGTCGAACGCCACGTCGGAGGTGTCATCCGGCGCGGCTTGCGCCTGGATGTAGCGCCCGCGTTTGGTTTTTGATCGGGTCTGGGATCTCCTGCCGCCCTGCTTGCGGACCATTTCGTCCAGGGGCGTGTCCAACTGGCGCGGTTCAAAGGTCTCACCGGGTTTCACCACCTTGCCGCCCTCCCACCACTGGGCGTTGATCTCGGTGAAAATCTGCTGTTGCCCCTCGCCTACAACGGGGAGCTCATCATCGTTTGCCTGGTTGTCTAAGGAATCGGGTTCTGGGGGTCCGTCACTTTTTTTTTAGATTCTTCCGCTGTTTCGGGCTTTTCTTCCTCTTCGCCACCGACGATTGTGGTCTGCATTTTCAGGTCAGCCAGCTTCGCGTCAAGCGCCTGCACTCCAACAGCGCTCTTGCGGAAAGGTCCGGCTTTCACCCGGTGCGGCAGCGCCAGCTCGGCAGCCATGGCGATATCCCGCGGCGTAATGCGCGTGCGCCCTTCAAAGGCAGCCTGGGCGCGGGCGGCTTTGAGGATCACCAGGTCCGAACGGTGCCCGTCCACTTCCATCTCGGAGGTCAGGTCGGCAATGATCAGGAGATCGCGCTGGGTGTAGCGGACCTCGTCCTNNGGGGTCAGCTTCAAAAGCGATGTTGCGCCGCATGATCTCCACCCGCTGAGCCTTATCCAGGATTCCGCGGATCTCCACCGAAAAAGCAAATCGGTCCAGAAGTTGCGGGCGTAAATCGCCCTCCTCGGGATTCATCGTGCCAACCAGGATAAAGCGTGCCGGATGGCTGAAAGAAATGCCTTCCCGCTCCACCATATTCACACCCATCGCCGCCGAGTCAAGCAGGATATCCACCACGTGATCATCCAGCAGGTTGACTTCGTCGATGTAGAGCAGACCGCGGTTGGCGGCTGCCAGCACGCCGGGCTCAAAATGGCGCTCGCCTTTTTGAATGGCGCGTTCGATGTCGAGCGTGCCCACCACGCGATCTTCCGTGGCTGAAACTGGCAGGTTGATGAAAGGCGTTTCCTTGGTTTCAACAGGCATTGGGTCCTCCCCCCCCACAAAGCGCTCACGGCACTCCGTGCACCAGGTGGTGGGCTTGGCAGGGNNCACAGCCAAAACGGCAGTCTTGAACCACCTTCATGGGCGGGAGCAACGCCGCCAGGGCTCGTGCCGCCGTGGACTTGGCAGTGCCGCGTTCGCCGCGGATCAGCACGCCTCCAATGCGGGGATCAACTGCGTTTAGGATCAGCGAGCGGAGCATACGCTCCTGGCCGACTACTGCTGTGAAGGGAAAGATTACGCGATCGTTCATGTGTGTCTCCTGCAAGAATCGATTATAGCACGCCAAGCCTCAATCGCGCCGGTTGTAACAAATTCTATTAAAAAAAATCTCATTTGCTCTCAAAACTCGTGATCAAGTCCAGAAAATGGCAAATTGAGCCCCCTTTTACCCTTTTTGAGAGTTCCTGATAGTTATATTTGACTAAACTGAAACCCGTAAGCCTAACTTAAGGAGATCAACCATGGAAGTTCCACGCCACTGGCGTTTGAAAAAACAACGATATGCGCTTCAAGGCGAAGTCTGCCCGCATTGCGATGCCAAGATTTTCCCACCCCGAGATGTCTGCCCTGAATGTGGCGGCGAAGCCAAGACACCCTTCACCTTCAGCGGTCAGGGTCAGGTCTATTCCTTCACAAGCTACAGCAATGCTCCCGCGGGCTTTGAAGAGCAAGCTCCCTACACCATTGCCATGGTCAAATTGAATGAAGGTCCGGTCGTGACCGCTCAACTGACCGATCTGGGTCCTGAGCCCGTGCGTATCGGCATGCCGGTCGAGATGGTCACACGCAAGATCCGCAATGACGGCTCCGAACGCGGCATGATCGTCTACGGTTACAAATTCCGCCCGGTGATGCAGGGGTAGACTCTGCGTTGATGTAAACAGCAAACTGCCTTCCAACACCGGAAGGCGGTTTTTGTATTGTTCGTGCTACCTGTTGGTCCTGGTCAAGCGGATTTTACGCAAATACGGCTCCCCCCTCGACAAACAAGAAAAGGCTACCCAGACTATGTTGGATAGGCGGAAGGAATTGCAACAGATTGGGCAGAACAGGACAGATACTGAGGTATTTATCCTTTTTCCAAGTAATTCTTCGCGTATTCCAGGAAATTTTCCTTGAACACTTCCAGCCAGGATTCGATGAAAGATCGCTGTTCGAATAAAGGTAACAAATCCTCTGTCAGGTCTGAGAACTTCATTTCAACAATCTTTTCGCCCAGTAATTCCATCGCGGATTGAACCGTGTAAGGCTGGTGACCATCTTTGGAAAGCTTTTCCTCCAGTGGTCTGATTTTCTGTTGCATGAACCATAATAAATCATAAAAATCGCGGCCTTTGATTGCTGCCTCTTCGCCCTTCTGAAAATTGCGCTCCAGGCAGGCCAGCATCTTCCCAGCCATCATCGTTTCCAGCGAAAAATGCGCGGCTACAAAACTTCTGCCAAAAAGTAGCACCGGCGTTTTGCGAATAAGGGAAATTTGCTTGTGCTGGCTGATTTCCACTTTTAGATGCAGCGGTTCGTTGGTATGCGAGGTCAATCCCAAAGCATAGAGAATCGGGAACTTCAAGGTGGTGCGCCGGACGCCCCACTCCCCAATCTGGGTTTTGGCAGTCACATCGGCATACCCGATATTTGATCGGCAGAATGCCAGCAGGTCGTTTTCGAGATTGCTCAAATCAATCCCATTGCTGTTATCCAGGTCAATATCTTCCGAAAGACGGTTCAGGCCGTAGATCACATGCAAACAGGTACCACCATAAAAATTGAGCTTGCGGTAGACCGGGTGATTGTAGAGAAAATCGAGGGTATACGCCTGTAGAAATTCCTTGAGTATCACCCGTCTGGTTTCATTGGGTAGCAAAGGGTCTTTTTGTGACAGGACGTTTTGCATCAACTGGATTAAAGTCGCCATACGGTTTTCCTTAGGTTTTTTAGGATACGTTCCATCTTTATGCTTTTGCTGATCTCAATGTAGGTTTCAAATTCAACCCGGTCATTTTCTAAGAAGTCTTCAAGGTTAAGACGCAGATCTTCTCCTAGATCATAGTCCCCCAATCGCTTGCTGCCCTTCCAAGGGCGTAGATAGAGAAAATCAAATAGTGCCTTTGCCACCGTTGCCTGGGCTATTGGTATACCCATGTAATCGGAAAACTGAAAACCCTGATAGAGTCCCGCTTTGATGTTTCGGTATGTAAAAGTACCCAGTTTGTTTTCGAAAACACGGGTCTGTTTGAGCGTGACCGCAGTAACCGGGAACGTCACTTCCGTGAGGATGGCGTTGCGCTGAAGAACAAATTCCAGAGATAGATAGGACTGAGGGATCAGAATCGCGCTGATCATGGGTGCAAAATCGGCGTTAGCGCGGTGCAGTTCGAAAAAACGTCGCGTCATGTAGACGCCTTTTTTTAGCTGGATTATTTGTTCAGCTTTCATCCAGCGGTAGAGCGCAGTTTGGATCGTGCCGGCCGCAAGAGAATCATCACCAAGAAGCTGTTTTACACCTTCAATAGTGAAGTAAGGAAAAGATTCAAGAGAGGAGAGTATTTTCGTTTTCATATAGAATAATTGACGCTTTGTGTCTATTATCCTATATATATGTGAATTATGCAAGTGGAAATAAGTTGTAAAATCCATTCCCCCACATCTGGATGTTGTACCCCTCTGTTTCGAACACTCGGAGGTATCTATATTATTGCTTACCATGAAACTCCGCCCGGTGATGCAGGGATAGTGCCCCTTAGATGTAAATGAAACCGCCTTCCAGAGATGGGGGGCGGTTTTTTGTGTTTATGACGTGGGGATTCAGTATAATAACACTGGAGTGTCAACATTATTACCCGGTCGGGGTCCGCGCCCGCCCCAGTGCTATTAATCCAAGCTGACAGCCCGTTACCCTTAGCAGAGTTCAGAAAATAGTGTTTACAGAATCAATTTCGGAACAAGATCGTGAAGCGAAATCCATCCCTAAAGGAGTTGAATGGGAGACTTATGTGTGAGGAATACAGTATCGAACAAGTAGAAAAACCGGATGATTCCGCATGGGAAGTCATTGGAGGTGGCATTCATCGTTACAACATCCAAAAAGCTGGTGACGATCAAGGCAAACAAGTATGCTTCATCCTTTATGGACCAAATCGCGAAATTGCTGGCGGTTTGATCGGAGAGACCCACTGGGATTGGCTCTTCATCAATTTGATGTTTGTAAAGGAAGAACTGCGTGGTCGCGGATATGGGCACAGCCTTTTGACGCTTGCCGAAGATGAGGCCCGAAAACTTGGCGCAAAGAATGTCTATCTGGACACGTTCAGTTTTCAGGCGCCAGAATTCTACAAGAAACATGGCTATCAGGTTTTTGGTGAATTGAGAGAATTCCCTGTCAAGCATCAACGTTATTATCTGACGAAGCAACTATAAAAAGCATGTGGTACCTGGCGATATTGCGCCTATCAACCAAAACGGAGCAAACACTGCGTGCAATGGACACTGGGGGTTCTGGTTCACTTTCGAGCGTTGCCGACTCCTTGGCATTCTTCTGACTGGGTGGCTTCACTGCCTGGTCCGGTGCTACTTAGCAAAACGACAGATTGACAACTCGATATCTGTTGAGCGGATCTAGCTAGTTGTAGCGATCAATATAGACTCATCATGCAGGGATATTACCTGCTTCGATGTGAACAAAACCGCCTTCTCGGAATGGAGGGTGGTTGCTTATTAGGATAGGGTCGACTTTGATACTGACACACACAGGATTCAGAATTTAGGAAAAAGGTCATATGGATAACACTATTGATTTATCAGTATCTCGTTGTGAATGGAACCTTAGCGATGTCCTCTTAACTCAATATCATGATGAAGAATGGGGAAACCCGTTGCATGATGACCAAATGTTGTTTGAATTCCTGTCTCTGGACGCGATGCAAGCTGGGCTAAGCTGGAATACGATCTTACGTAAGCGGGAACATTTTCGGCAGGCATTTGACGATTTTGAGATTGAAGTTGTTGCTGCGTATAACGAAACGAAAGTTCTTGAGTTGCTCGCGAACCCGGGAATAGTCCGCAATAAAGCCAAAATCAATGCGATCATCCATAACGCAAATCGGGTCATCGCGATCCGCGAGGAGTTTGGATCATTAGACGCGTATTTATGGGGATTCACGGGAGGGATGGTCGTTCAAAACAACTGGCAAACCCTATCCGAAATTCCGGCCACCAGCCCAATTTCCGATGCGATGAGCAAAGATATGATTGCCCGTGGATTCAAGTTCTGCGGCAGCACAATATTGTATGCTTTCATGCAAGCGGCCGGGTTGGTGAACGACCACATCGTTTCTTGTTATCGTTATCAAGAATTGCTCAAAGGATGAATTCTGAACCCGGGAATTGTTTTCAGGGATAATTCTCCGGTTCCCAGGTTAGTTCAAGGTTGTAAATTGGCGCGTTTCGTGAATGATGTGTTGAATTCCATCGTCGCTCTCTAGGATTTCTGGTAAAGTATACTCATCACCGGCGATGTCCTCGGTGGAGACTGCCCAAAGGGGCGTTGCGCATAACTAATAACTCAATTACATTTGAGACCAACTCTTCAAAGGAAACCTACCATGAATTACCGTCAGATCCCCCATTGTGATTTTAGTGTCAGCGAGATCGGCCTGGGCGGCGAGCATCTGGAGAAAAAGGATAAGAGCCTGGTCGAGGAAGTGATCGGGACCGCGCTGGATGGCGGGATCAATATCATGGACGTATTCATGCCCCAACCGGAAGTGCGCAGCCACATTGGCAACGCGATTCGGCATACTCGGCAAACTGTCCACCTTCAAGGGCACATCGGCGCGACGCTGGAAGATGGCCAATACAAGCGTTCCCGTGATGTGTCCGTCTGTGATGCATTCGTCCGCGATTTTATGTCCCGTTTCCACACCGACTACATCGACATTGGCATGATCCACTTCGTGGATGACCTGGACGACTGGCACACCATCGAAACCCAGGGGATCCTCGAATACGCCCTGCAGCTTAAGCAAAAAGGCATCCTCCGCGCGATCGGGCTCAGCTCGCATGCGCCCAACGTCGCCCTAAAGGCGGTGCAAAGCGGGCAGATCGACGTGTTGATGTTCTCGCTTAACCCAATTTTCGACCTGCTACCGGAAGAAACCCTTATCGATGACCTTTTTGAGCAGAAAACTTACGAACACGGCGCGTCCAGCGGGATTAATCCGAGCCGCCAAGAGCTTTATGAAACCTGCGCACGGCTGGGGGTGGGCATCACGGTGATGAAAACTTTGGGTGCCGGTCTGCTGCTTGGGGCTGATTCTTCCCCGTTTGGGCAATCCATGACGGTGGCCCAATGCGAACACTATGCTCTCACACGCCCTGCCGTTGCCAGCGTTCTGATAGGTTGCGTTTCTGGTGAGCATGTGAACCAGGCGCTGCAATACGAGACGCTTTCCGCGCAGGAGAAGGATTACACCGCGGTGCTGAATACCTCGCAGCGCTACTCTGCCAACGGCGCGTGCATGTACTGCAATCACTGCCTGCCCTGCCCCCAGGAAATTGACATTGCCGCCGTGCATCAGTATTACGACCTGGCCAGGAGCCTGAGCGAAGTGCCGGCGACCATCCGTGAGCACTACCTGGCGCTGCACGCCCACGCGTCCGATTGTATTGCGTGCGGGGCTTGCGAGGAACGCTGTCCGTTCGGGGTGCAAGTGATCCAGAACATGGAAAAGGCCGCTGCCCTCTTCGGGGCTTGAGTTGCATCAATGCGATACGGACACCAGACAAGGTGGAAATTCAGGCAACCAGACCGCATCCAATGTCCGTGGCCAACTCCACTCACAAACGTATGCTGCATTCCATCGATCGAAGGTGTTGAATTTTATGTGGATTATAATAAACACAATTAGAGTGGGGAAGAAAAATGATCCGCCCAATATTTAGATAACCTAAGGAGTGGTAAATGACAACAACTGGTAAGTCCACTAAACAAACAAAAGAAACCCCTGTCCGTAAGGCAAAGCCCACAAAGAAGCAAATCATGGCGGCGATCGAAAAGACCAAGAGCAAAGCTGAAGAGTACGTTCATGATCACGAAAAAGCCAAGAAATTGCTTGATGACGCGGTGAAAAAGACAAAGAGCTTCGATAAAGCCAGAGGTCCTTTGGGAGAAGTCTGGAGTTACCTGACTGCCCTGTTTCGTTTGCTGAAAGCCTATATTCAGAAGGATTATCGTGACATACCATGGGGATCCATGGTTCTGGTGATTGTTGCTATTATCTACTTTGTTTCGCCAGCGGACCTAATACCTGACATACTTCCAGGTGGGTATATTGACGATGCGGCAGTAATTGCGTTCGTTGTATCACAGATTAAGGTGGATTTGGACAACTTCATGACATGGGAAGTCTCACGATCGGACGATGATGGCACCATTTAGGTAGATAATTTGGAACCTGAATAGGCTGAGCCACCCACTTTATAGGAAAAGAGGGTGGCTTTTCACCAAGCCAGAAAGGGTTTTTGATATGAAAAAGGAAGGTTTCCGTTCCACCTTGCTACCTTTGTTAGTCATTCTCGGTGGGGGATTATTGGCGCTTGGGATATGTTACTTAATCTTTTTGCTGATCAACAATCTGGGGGAATCGCTGTTTTTTCCCACCACCCCTACTGCGATGCCTGTCTTCATTGTTCGTCGGGTTTATGCCATGCTGCTAATGATTCTCTACCTGGTTTTGATTCGCAACAGGATGCCTGACCTCCTCAAAGCTACCATCCTCGTTGGTCCGCTGGGGTTTCTCACCACAACCGCGATCCTCACTTATTATGAAAAGCTAACCTTGGCGATCGTGGCTATACTTGTTATTGCAGCTGTCAGTGCCTTTCTTGTATACAGGATTAAGAAGCCCTGGTTTTATTATTATGCCGTCGCAATCACTGTTCTGGTCTCGGTTGCCTTATCCTGGCCTACGGACTGAACCTTCACCACAAACCAGCAATCCGAACCAGCAACGTGATCCCCACTCAGACAAGCTGGTTTGTAACAATAATTACAGCATTGATATTTTTGATCACATCCCTGTGAGGTAGAAATGACCACAAAACCAGGGCAAAATGGTTCAAGCGTGTTGTTGGTTATCGATGTTCAAAAGGAGCAGTTTGAGAAATCAACACCGGTCCATCACGCCGAACAACTTCTGCAGAACATCAATTTCCTCATAGCCAAAGCGCGCGAGGAGGGTGTGCCCGTGTTTTTCGTTCTGCACTCCGCTGACTCTTATCTGAAATATGGTTCGGAAGGCTGGCAGTTGCACCCGCAAATCCAGCCGATTGCTGGAGAACCCATCATTCACAAACGCCACGGCAACTCATTTGAAGACACCAACCTCCAGGAGCATTTACGCCAAAGAGGGGTAAGCAGGGTTGTTTTGACTGGCTTGGTGACACACGGCTGCGTGAAGGCAACCTGCCTGGGAGCTCTGGAAGCGGGCTACAAGGTCGTGCTGGCGAGTGACGCGCACAGCAACTTCAGCAAGGACGCCCCCAAAGTCATCGAAAAATGGAACCAGGAGCTCTCCAACAAGGGGGCGGTTTTGGTTGAAACAAATTCGGTGACGTTCTGAGAGAGTTGAGCAACCCGGGAGTGCAACACTCCGATGTCGCGTGGAAAGAGGAGATAGCATGACATCAAAAAGAAAGACCTGGCAAGAAAAGCTTGCCGACAAAGAGAAGTTGCCCAAGGTGTTGAAACTGGAGGCTCGATTCCCCTGCTATAACGCTTTACATAAGATGGGTGTTGCAGCGGGTGAGGATGTGGTGCTGGTCAACCCCAGCGAGATTGTCGCGTGCATGAAAAAAGTGCCCTGCGGTAAGCTGGTCACGATTGTCGAGATCTGCAAGCACATCGCAAAGCAACATCACGTGCAGGGATGCTGTTCGCTGACGACAGGCATCTTTATCATGACCGCCGCAAACGCAGTTGAAGAAGCCGGGAAAGAGGGCGTGGATATGGGCATCCCTTACTGGCGGACGTTGAAGGCGGACGGCTACCTGAATGAGAAGTTCCCCGGGGGAGATCAAGCCCATAAAGCCCTATTGGAACAAGAAGGCTTCAAAGTGGTTGCAGCCGGGCAGAGAGGGCGTGTTGAGAATTACCAGTCATACCTGGCGGATGAACTGTGAGTGCCGGGAGCTTGAAGTAGGAAAACTTTTAAACTGAGAGCCTTAGGAATCAGGCTGTTTCCCCTCAAAAATGGAGCGGGGTTTTTCAATTTGTAATAGCCATAAGTTTTTACTACGTCAAAAGTTTGGGTATAATTTTGGGGAAATCCGCGCTAATCGCGTGATGGTTTTTTGTGGCTGTTTTTGAGCCACACATTTTGATGTCTTCGTTCGTGATAACGAATGATGGATGGCCTGAAGAAATTAACCTGTGCGTGAGGCTGACTTGCAAAAGTATTTCAAAGAATATAAATGGTCCAATATCAGCGCTATGATGCGCAACTTAAAATCAGAACCAGAAATCTGCACAGATGATTTTCTTGACCGGTTGGTTGTGATTACTGGGGCAACGTCGGGCATTGGGTTTGCAGCCGCAAAAAAGTATGCCTCTCACGGCGCTGAAATCCTGAGCATTAATAGAAATGAACAAAAATCAATCGAATTCTGTGAAGCCATCAAGAACCAGTACGGCACCAAGTGCAGCTATTGGATTGCGGATCTCTCACGGTTATCCGAGGTTCATGCTGTCGGAGAGAAACTGGCTGCACTCGACACCAACATTGATGTGCTGATCCATAACGCCGGCGTCTATAACACCAAGAGAACCCTCACCGCAGATAATATGGAAGCGACCTTCCAGACGAATTACCTGAGTACGTTTATTTTGAACTATTACCTCAAGGACAAGTTCATCAAGCAAAACAGCGGACGAATCCTGTTTGTCAACTCAGAAGCCCACAGATTTGCAGCATGGGGCTTGCACCTGGACGATCTTGCCTGGGAAAAACACGCGTATTCCGGGTTGAAGAGTTATGGCGCCGCAAAATTGGCGCAATTACTTTCCATGATCAAGCTTAACGAGTATTTTGTTGGAACCGGGGTCACGGTGAACGCGATGCACCCGGGGAATGTCAAGACGAACAGCGGGCAAAATAACGGTCCCATTTACAAGTTTTTCAAGAAGATAGTCGTCGACAGATCGGCGAAATCTGCCGATATCGCCGCGGAAGCCCTCTACTATTTGGGCGTTTCCAGGAAACTGGACAATATTTCCGGCAAGTTTTTCAATCTTACAACAGAAGAAGAACCAGCCCCTCCGGCATGGGATAAGGATGCCGCGGAAGAACTGTGGGCGTTAAGTCTCAAATTAGGTGGACTGGAATGACAGAAGAAAAAGAAAAGGTTGTGATTGTTGGCGCAGGCATGGCAGGCTTGACCGCCGCCGCTTATCTGATGAGGGAAAACTATGACGTTTTAATCCTGGACAAGAATGATAAGTGTGGTGGATTACTCCAGACATTCCAATCCGGCGGGTTTCACTTTGATTCGGGTCCACGTGCTTTTGTCAATTCCGGGATCATGAAACCGATTTTGAAGGATTTGGGGATTGGTTGGGAGTTCCTGGAAAACAAAATTTCCGTTGGTGTAGAAGACCAGATTATCCGATTTAATTCCATCGATTCTTTAAAGGAATATCAGAAGATGCTGGTCAGCCTCTACCCCGAGAGCGTTGATGACATCGAAAAGATCATCCCGATCATCTATCAACTATCGGAATACACCAAAGTTTTATACGAGTTTGATAATCCCAACTTCACTTCCAACCTGATGGCGGATAAAAAATTCCTCATCAAAAAATTGCTCCCCTGGACCTTTAAATTCCTCAACGCGCTCAGGCAGTTTAATAAGTACAACATGCCCATGGAAGTTTTCATGGATCGGTTGACCAAAAATCAATCCCTAATCGACATCATACTCCAGCATTTCTTCAGAAAAACGCCCACTTATTTCGCGTTGGGTTATTTTCATGTTTACCTCGACTACTTTTATCCAAAAGGCGGAACAGCCGCGGTGGTTGACCTGCTAAAAAACAAAGTGCTGGATGGTGGCGGGGAGACAAAGCTGAACAAACAGATTGTGGCGGTCAATCCTGCAGCAAAGATGGTGATCGACTCGACTGGCGAAAGCTATGCTTACGACCGGTTGATCTGGGCAGCAGATTTGAAAACGCTCTACCGCTATCTTGATCCTGCGGGGCTGGACGCGGAAACATCTGCGGCAGTAAAAACCGAAACCGGGCGGATGCTTGCGGCAAAAGGCGCGGAATCAGTCTTCATTTTATACCTGGCGGCAGACCGACCAAGCTCGTACTTCCAGGCAAGAGGTGGGGAGCATATGTTCTACACCCCCTCAAGGATGGGGTTGGGAGAAACAAATCGGCTGGAAAGAGAAAACCTCGTCACAAATTTTGAGACCAAAACCAAAGCTGAAGTATTCGATTGGGTGGACCAGTATTGCGAACGGAATACCTACGAGGTCTCCATCCCCGCTCTGCGCGACGCCTCCATGGCACCGGAGGGAAAAACCGGCTTAATGATCAGCTGCCTGATGGATTATGACATTGTCGAGAAAATCGAGCAAGCCGGCTGGTATGCGGAATTCAAAGCAAGGCTTGAAGAAAATATTATCCGAATTTTCTCCGAAAGCATTTATGCGGGTATCGCCGACGACCTCCTGTTTAAGTTCTCATCCACCCCGCTGACGATAAAACAGATCGCCGGAAGTTCCGAAGGCGCGATCACCGGCTGGTCATTTGAGAGCAAAGCCCCGGTTGTGAACAAACTGGCGGATATCCCAAAATCGGTCCTGACGCCAATCCCAGGGGTTTATCAGGCAGGACAGTGGGCGTATTCCCCAGCGGGTGTGCCGATTGCGATGATGACAGGCTGGTATGCCACACAGAAGATAATAAAAGACGCAAAGCGAGCACGGGACAGATAATGGGGGCAGCCTCAAACAGGCTAAAGCCCGGACAAACCGAGACGCTTAAGAACTTAGAATTTCCGACCCGATGATGGGGTAAACAGGAGCCCGATATGACCGTGAACGCAATTACGATAGTGACCATTGGGTTTCTGATCATGGAGGCTTCCAACGTTATCATGCTCTATTTTTTCCCGGACTCAAAATATGCCAACAGTGTTGGCGTCTTTAAAGCCTGGGAAAAGTCAAAACAAGATCCCGAACTCCATGATTTTGCCAGATACCTGGTCAATTGGGTCGCAGGGACCAAATTAATCGTCATCCTGCTTTTGATAGTGATCCTGCTAAGCGCGCGCGAGCAAACGCTGGTCCTTTCAGCCGCTGTAATGGCAGTCTCGATCGCAAGCTTCTTTTGGAGGCTTTACCCGATCATTCGGAAGATGGACCAAAAAGGTCAGATCGAACCTAAAAATTACTCCACCACTTTAGGCTGGATGATCCTGATATTCATCGCGTCCTTCTTAGCCGCAATTTTGATCGTAGTTTTGACAGGTAAATAGGCTGGAACAACTCCTGGCTATATAAGCACAAACATAAACACAACCGGATGGCACTTGTTGTGCTCTCCGGTTGTGTTTGAGTTAATTTGACCAAGGCAGATGGCCTCTGGGTATTATGGGGTGATCAATGGTTCGAAACGGATGAAATCATAGTAAGCATCAAACTCATCGTCCCTATGAGAATAACTACCTCCGCCTGCATTCAAAAAGAGCTTGTCACCAGCTGCGTATCCTTCAGTTTTTCCGAGGTAGATCCAATCCACACCATTTTCCGAATAATAAAAAGTGTATTTCAAACCTGCCATGTCAAGCCGCAAGTAAACCGGGCCGGAGAATCGAACTTGATCAGAAAAATAGAAATCGCCTGACCAGCAACGGTCCCTAAAACATGCCCAGGCATACACAGACCGACCGCTATTGCTTTCAAGCGTTATACCTAACATTATTGTATAGCCGTTAGTTTCATAAGAATCGGGCGTAAGCCCCATATTAACACTCTGATCTTCTCGGTACATGTCGCCATCCACTCGGGTGATGATGGAGATGTTTGTGTGAGTCAGAGGATAGATGAAGATGTTCTTCGGTAAATAATTTTCGTAATCAAAATCCTGGTAACGTCCGGAAATGTGCAGCCAACCCGGTTTATCGGTCAGGTCCCAGCGGGTGGGGTCTGCACGCTCAACGCGCATATTCAGAGGAAGACCCGCTGATTCTTCGAATTGTGTACTTAATTCTTCCAGGATTGGCCTCAACGCCATCGAGGTTGCCTGTATGGCTTCCTGCTGTCTCTGCTCTTCAAGCGCAGTCTGGGTTGCCTGGGTAATTGCCTGTTGTGTGCTGGTGTAAGCTGTTTGGGTAGCGCTCTCCGCCATTTGGGTGCTTTGCTGTTGAAGTTCCAGCGCTTCATTGGTTGCCTGCTGCATGTATTGGTAGGCTTCTTGCGTCTTCTGCTGCATGTACTGATAAGCTTCGTTTGTTTCAGATACTGCAACTTCAGTCCCTTCCCGGTTGTATTCTTCCGCCCTGGCGGTTTCAGTTGGATTAGGAAGAATTTCGTTTGAGTCGAGGACATAAGTAAGGATGAGGATCTGACCCGGTTCAAGCTCTTTTATGCCGTACGAGCGTCGATATTGATCGATTTTGCCGCTCGAAAGGCTCTCGATTGATAAGAAATAGAGTTGGGTGTCTTTTCCCCATATTTCAACAGGCACAGAGGACTCATTACGCCAGCCCTCATCGATGAGTTGTTCTTCCAAATCAGAGTATATTGCCGCATACTCTTCATCACTCATTCTCAAGTCCAGGGTGTTCTTATAGAGGGTGAACTCATATCCAAAATTGTCCACCACCAACCTTTCTACGTCAGACGGACTAATTGGAATAACTGTTGCCTTTTTATGCACTGGGAAACCGCTTAGTGTGGGCGCAACTTGCGTCGCGGGGATTGCCATAGGGGAACATGCCTGGGCCATTAGAACGATAATGAGAATACACGAAAATAGTATGAAAACCGATTTCCTATTCACAACTCCTCCTCTATTTAAAGAAAAACCGTTAACCATTTAATTAATACCATAGATTGGTTCTTTGAACTATAAAAAGATCTCAATCGTAAGAAAGACTGCTCGGGTCGCCCTAAGAGAAGCCGCGTAAATACAGGGTCTTTTTGCGTTATTGAAGGATATAATTGACCATAACATTCTTCATTCCTGCAAATTTGTGTGAATTTACGCTCTATGAACCCTATGTGAGGTGAATATGGAATCTGAGAAGAAAAAATCGATTGTTCGTATTGCAGTCATGCTGCTGTTGGTGATGGTTCTATTTCCCCTGCTTCCAATGATCATTTCAGGGCGTTGGAACTGGTGGCAAGCCTGGGTAATGTTTGCGCTTTTTGTGCTGAGTTTCATTGTCAGCCGGGCAATCGCAGCCCGCAAGACTCCGGACATTCTCAAAGAGCGCGCGAACTACGCCACCCAAGGCAACACGCAAGCGTGGGATAAGTGGCTCTCTCCGATTATGGCGTTTGGCAGCGTTTTCATCCTGCTGGCTGCTGGATTCGACGACCGGTTTAATTGGTCCCCGGACCTTGCCTTGGGATGGGAGTTGCTTGGGCTTGCGCTGATCCTGATCGGCTACATTTTCGGCTCTTATGCCTTTGTTGAAAACGCCTTTTTCTCTGGCACTGTCCGTTTGCAGCCCGAACGCGGGCAGACCGTCATTAATAGCGGACCTTACGCTTTCGTGCGGCACCCTGGTTACTTGGGCAGTTTGATCGCCAGCATCGGCATGCCCTTGCTGCTCAACTCTTTATGGGCTTTCATTCCCATGATCATTTTTGGCTTTTTCTATGTCCTTCGCACCCATCTTGAAGACCGCTTCCTGCGGGAAAACCTGACTGGTTACAGCGACTATGCAAAGAAGGTTCGCTACCGCCTGTTTCCTGGTATTTGGTGAGATCTGATTTCATTGCTGATCTTGCGAGTATCTTTTCTCGTTGCGTGTTAAGTCTCCAATTTTAAAGTCCTGTACGATATAATCCTCCTCTTAGAAAGGGAAATCCTATGCCGCGCGTATCGCTCAATCAACCCGCCCCAAACTTCACCCTCCCCAATTTTTCGGGAGAAGACTTTTCTCTGGAAAACCTTAACGGCCAGAAAAATGTGCTGCTGGTGTTCAACCGCACCTTTGCCTGACCATTCTGCCAAAGGCATATGGCGCAGTTGCGTCAAGACCACACAGAATTTGTTTCCCGCAATGTCGCAGTCGTAGTCGTCGGACCCGAAAACGCCCAGGAGTTCGCAGCTTATTGGCAAAAAGAAAATCTGCCTTTCATTGGGCTGCCTGACCCCAAATCCAGTGTATTAAAACTCTACGGGCAGGAGGTGAACCTCTTCAAGCTGGGGCGCATGCCCGCCCAGGTGCTGATCGACAAAGAAGGTGTCGCGCGCTATGTTCATTATGGGCACAGTATGAGCGATATTCCCAGTAACGAGGAGATTTTGGCGCTGGTGGACGAGATCAACCAACCAAAACAGGAGGAATGATGGATCGAGTTCAAGGCATTGGCGGCATTTTCTTTAAATCACACGACCCTGACGCATTGCGGCAGTGGTACAGCCAGCATCTTGGTATCAAACTCGAGGAGTGGGGCGGAGCAGTGATGTTTACGGAGGCTGGTCAAAAGAATCCCGGGTATCAGATCTGGTCGATCTTCCCAGCTGAAACCGAATATTTCGCCCCTGGCAAAGCGACTTTCATGATTAACTACCGGGTGGATGATCTACGGGGACTGCTGGACGTTTTGCGCGAAGAAGGCTGCCAGGTGGATGAACGCATGGAAGAAAGCGAATACGGCATGTTTGGGTGGGTACTGGATCCGGACGGCAACCGCATCGAGCTCTGGCAACCACCAGTGGCATAATCACCATCCAACCGTCTTTTTGAATTACCAATCAGGCGGATAATCTTAATATCATCACAAGTTGCACCAAAGAGCGACCTGACTGGTCGCTCTTTTTTGAATTGTCCTAATCCTTGAGCAGGCACTTGCCTAAAAATGCACATCTCAAAAGAGGCGTATAATCCAAACATCATTCGTTCAAATTTGAAAAGGAGAATCATGGACAATTTATTACCCCTCATTTTGCAGTTGGTTGGTGGAGCAGCTGGCGGTAACCTTATCGCCAAACTGCTCAAGAAACTGGACCTCGGTCCAATCGGCAACACCATTGTTGGCCTCATTGGCGGCTTTGGCGGCGGTCAGTTGGCAGGTCTTTTGGGCGCTTCCACTGGCAGCACCGACATCGTCGCGATGTTGGGCAGCCTGCTGGGCGGCGGCGTTGGCGGCGGCGCTCTGACCGCGATCATTGGGCTCATTAAGGGCCTCATCGCAAAAAAGTAGCTGCAGGATAAAGAAAGAGGCTGTCTTCCAAAAATGACAGCCTCTTTTTGTTCTCTTTTTCGACATAGCAAAGGCGTGCCAAACAGCACGGGTTGTGAGTGGAAAGCATGGAATCAGAAAGCTTTTTGTTCGTTGGGGGTGAATTTTATTCCGACGACCGGTGGAAAACGGATTTGCCATCCTTCCCGACCGAGGGCACAATCTTCCTGAACGGTGGGAAAGCCTGCCTGACTGTTATTTGTGACTACCTGCGCGAGCATGGCATCCATCGCGTGCTTTTGCCGGCTTACCTTTGCCCAACCATTGTCAATACACTTGAATCCTGCAGTTTGAGTTGCGATTACTACAACATAACCCCTTCTTTCACGATCGACACCCCTGACCTTGAACGCCACCTCCACGACGAGCAGGCGGTCTATTTCATCAATTACTTTGGATTTTCCCCAAGCCCTGAAATCCTGAATTACTTGTGTGAGTTGAAACACGCTGGAAGGATCTTAATTGAGGACAACGCCCAGTCGGGATTCCTGACCCATACCACTGGTGATTTCGCGTTTAACAGCATGCGCAAACTCTGCCCATTCGATGGCGGCTACCTGAAAACCGACCACGACCTCGAGCCCTACCTGGCAGCCTACACAGGCAGAGAAAACCACCGTCTGCCGCTGATCCGCCAATACCGCAGCCAGTTGAGAGACTATCTGTTTGACGACATCGGCGACCGTGAGGCGCTTGAAGCATTATTCGAGCTTGCTGAATCTTATTACGCGAGTGATGAGGTGGTCCTGGGCGATGAAGAAGAGCGCCAACAGATCGAACACCTCGATTGGGCTGGCATCAAACAGCTTCGTCGCCAAAACTACACCAGCCTTTTAAAGTTAATTTCTCAGAACAGGGCAATCTCCCCGATTTTTCCATCCTTGCAGCCTGATAATATGCCCTTGGGCTTGCCTGTCTATATTAGGGGTGGTTTGCGCGACCAATTGAATGAATATCTGGGCGAGAATGGGATTGGTCTGACCATCCATTGGGAAGATCTGCTCACGGATCCCCGGCTCAACGGCAACGCGCTTGCGGTGGAGATGACCCGGAATATCCTTACCCTGGCTATCGACCAATACACCAGCCAAAGGCAGTTGGAGTTTCTTTCCAAAAAATTGGCGGACTTCACTGCAACGGTGAGACTTGACTAATCAATCATGTTCTCACAACTTACTGTTTACTAATTGCATTCTCCAAGCTGGTATTGAATAACAGACAAAAAAAAGAGGCTGTCCTGGAAAAAGGATAGCCTCTGATCAATTCTTCAATCTTTAGGGCATGGTGTTATTGGCGGCAAAATCATCTCCCAACACCACCACAATGTGGACCGGGGCGGCTGGGTCGTAGGAATAGAAGATCCGGTAGGGTTCAGTTATTCCCAGGAATTCAACCAGGTGATGCAGGGTGTAAGGTTTGGCGCCATAAAAGGTAATATTGGTATAGGTGCTATAGTCGGTATTGCCCTGTTCAACCACGTTAATGCCCTGGCTCTTCAGGTATTCTGAAGTTCTCTCAGCCAGACCCTCGGTGCTCGAGCCATTCATAATTGAGACCGTAGCCCCTTCCTCCGCCAATACATTCAGCAAAGTAGCGGGGTCCTGCACGTCAATCGCCCCTCCACCCCCAAAGATGCTGTCGCGCAGCTCGCGAATGCGATCAGGGATTGGGCGCAAGATCGCCAATCCGTCCGGGGATGTGCCAGAAGAGACGTCCTGCCAGCCGATGGCAGAATGCGCAATCTGATCACGCGGTATGTCATTGAGCACCTTTATTCCAAGCTGAATAACCTGGGTGAGATCCAGATTGGTGCGGATGCCCTGGGAAAGGCTGGCATAGAGTTCTGGCGCGCGCTGGATCAACTTGGGCAGCATATCAAATTCCAGGATACGGTCGCGGATAGCCAGGATCACCTGCTGCTGTCGCTGCGACCGGGCAATATCACCGCCAGTTGGCTCACGGTAGCGCACGTACGCCAGCGCCAGGTCGCCTGGAAGGGTGTAGAGACCTGGTTCGAGCCATTGTGAGAATTTGGTGTCAACGATGTTTAATTGCACTCTCTCTGTGGAGGTGATCTTGACACCGTCAATTTGATCGATGAAGCTTACAAAAGCCTCAAAATCGATCTGAGCATAGTAGTGAACAGGCACACCAAGCAGGTTCTCAACAGTCTTAGCCGCCAGTGCCGGACCACCGCCAGGTAGCTGGAAACTCTCGCCAATGCTGTAGGCAGTGTTGATCTTACCGTAATCCGAGCCGGGGATTTTCACCCACAGGTCACGAGGGATGGAGAGCATACCGGCAGTGTTATTGACCGGATCCAGCGTGAAAAGGATCATGGTGTCGGTCAGCGGGTTGGCAGCGTCTGGGCTGCGGGCATCGATGCCCATCACCAACAGGTTCACGCGGGTTTTACCATCCCACGCTTCGGGCATAATGAAGGTGTCGAGTGGCGGAATAGTAGGCGTTGGAGTGACCCCTGGTTCGAGTGTCAGGTTTGGGTCAATAGTAGGTTCTTCCATAATTGGAGCGCCACCAGGATTAAAGATCGTCGCCTTGGCAACAAAATCGCTGGTAAAGCGGAAGAGGAAATATCCTCCCACCAAACCCAGAACACACAATGTGATTAACGCAATCAAGGACTTCCCGCGGGGAAGTTCCCACCGTTTCTTATCAGAATTTTTCATAAGTCCTTTATTCAGGCGAGGCTCTGCTTATCCCGGCATGGGAGGAGGCACTGGCAGGGCTTCCTTGTCGGTAGCACGCCACTTATCGCCTTCGTCAATGCGCATGATTAAAATACCATCCCAAATGGGGTACTTTCGATCACAGTCCTGGCAGATCAACCAATAATCACCAAACATTTCCAGGGTGCCGGCATTTTCTTTTACACAAACAGGGCAAGCCAGTTTGTCGAACAATTCTTTACTGATCACATCAGCCTCCATCATTTACCTTCGGAACATGCTTCCGACGGCGGATAAATTTTACCATAGGGCAGATCAGGCTCGCCTAATCTCCATGCTCGCCTATATCTGTGCCCGGACCGTAATTATACCCATCAGGCCAGGGTACGTAAGTTGTATGAATGTAATCGGTGAAATACACCGACCCGTCTTTATAAACAGTCCGCTGCACCGAGACGCTCGCGCCATTAACTGCCCAGTCCACCTGTTTGATCGTGTCCTTCGGCAGGGTGGGATCCTCGCGATAGACCGGTTCGGGAGGCGGCGTTACATTGGTAACACCAGTGGTGTTCCAATCCACGCTGCGTCCATCGCTGGTGGAATAAAACTTCCAGGTGAGCGAGTAATCAGTGGTGTAGGTCTCCATCAGGATCCAATAGGGCGTATCATTGCGGAATTTAAAATCCACCATGGGCACATAAACAGTCGCATCCAAACCTGCCAGGTTGGTGTCCACCCAGCCGTTGGCATTCTGTTCGTAGTAACTGACGCGATAGGCGTGTGGGTAACGCTCCACGATCGGAAATCCAGCAAAGAACGCGGTCCGGAAGAGGGTCGTGCTCACCTGGCAAACGCCGCCACCAACTCCCCGAACGGATTGATCGCCAACAATGATGATGGCTTCGGCATAACCGTTTTCCAGGCTGATGTCGGTCAGGTATTTTGCCATGGAGAAAACTTCACCAGGCGCGACCATCACCCCGTGGAAACTGGCTGCGGCAGTGCGAATGTTCTGGAGGCGATCCGCGGACGAACCATAAAAGTAAGAATTCCCCTCGTAAACAAGTTCGGTAATACCAAGGCTGGCAGCCGTTGAGTCATCCCTCACTGCCGGTTCGACATCCTGCATAACCAAAGTAGCCTGGTGTTGTCCCGCCTGCAGCTGCTGGATGATCTGGTCAACACTCTGCTCAAGGTCAAGACCTTTGCCGATAACAGCATTCTGAATGACCTCGATTTCACTACGCTCATCATTAAAATACATGCGCGCATTTACGGGTTCAACGCGCAAAGAGGGGGCAATGCTGCTGAGATAATTGAGCAGAGACTGGCGATTGAGGCTCAGTTGGTACCCGGCTGTGCCAGCGTCGGAAATTCGCTCGAGTTGAAGCAGGCTGGCAAGATCCTTGGCCTTGATTACCCATGGTCCTGCCCCAGCGTTTGGATCAGCAGGTTGGATGGTGAAATCCTGGCTGAGGATGCTCCTGGCAAGATCGGCAGTTGCCTTCACATCCATGATGACAGGAGCGGTTTCTTCAATCACCAGCGGGATTGTGCCGCTGATTTGGGTAAGAAAGAAGGGTTCAAGCTTTTTTAGCGTCGCTGGGATGTCGACCCTGCGCCCAATTTGGCCCTCGCTGACTTTCACTTCCGTACCATCCAAAGTGATTGCAGCTTCGATCATCGGTTTGTCAATCTGCCTGGCGATCTCCTGCAACATCGCATGCGCTGAGCGATGGTCATAGACTACGCTCGGGTCTATGTTTACGCCCGACTTCATGGCAAAAAACTGACTGCTGAGGTCTGCCAGCAAGCCCTGACCCCGACCCACCTGGTAAGCTTGCTCGACAGCGCTGATCGGTTCAAAGGTGTAACCTAATTGATTGGGGTTAAATGCCCAGCGGGAGTCTCCATCCGTAAAGAAGATCTGCCCCTGTTTGGGGTAAGTCAGACTTCCATTAATCTTGACCACAGCCTGACCGACTGTGAGACCGGAGAGGTCAGTGCCGTTTACCGACACTCCCGGGAAAATGGCGTTTTCGTGTTTGGCTTCAAAGCCAAACACAATCGCAAAGAGCGTTGCCAGCGCCAGGAGAATGCCAAAAATCAGAACAAAGCCAATTTGTTTGTTCATGTTTGCCCGCTTGGCGGGTATGGCAGGCGCGGGTGTTATGGGAATTTGAGTAGTGTCTTCAGTCATAATGATCCCAGATTATAGTTTAGGCAGTTAAGGTTAAGCAACCTAAGGCTGCAGGTTTTGTACCTATTAACAGACGCTGAGATCACGATTTGGTTCCCCTGCCTGATTTTTAGCCATGCGCCAGGCATAAGCACAAATCCCAACCAAACAACAAATATTAAAGCTGGAATATAATGGAGCAAGAAGTCAGAAGAAGTCGCAAAAAAAATTCATGAACAAAATCACTTATAAGCGCATCTTGCCAGCAATCCTTACTTGCTGCCTGCTTCTTTGCTTTCTTAGCCCCGTTTTTGCCAGTAATCCTTTGCAGGAAGCAACCCCTGAAATGCAGCAGCAGCCCACCATCGCACCCACCCTGCCGGTGGAGCTTTACTCCCAAACCGCCACGCCCGGGTTGGATGGCGGCATTCGCCACACAGTGCTCGATGGGCAATTCCTGGACACGATTGCTGGAATGTACGGTATCACGCTGAACGAACTGCTAACAAAAAACAATCTGACTGCAGACACAATCATCTTCCCTGGAGACATCCTGATCATCCGCGAGGGCGGCGAAATAAACCTCGGTCAACCCACCGGTACGCCCGAAGCGCCTGCTCTGATGCTTGCCCCTGAACCCACCCAAACCCCCACTGCCACGCTTGCCCTGGTCCTGGCTGAGCTCACGCCGGAGCCAACGCCCATGGAAGACCTGGGGGTGTTCAATCGCATCATGAGCAGCGACGCCAAGTTTTTGGCATTAGGGGTGTTGGGATTGGTGATTTTTGGGGTTGTATTGCTGGTGATCAGTTCCCGTCGAATCCAGTAGTTGGTCTAAACCACCAGGTTCGCGCCATCTACTGCGTGGCAGACCTCGATCGGTATTTCGTGTCCGGTTTTTTCCGTCACAGCCGCTCTTAACCAGCTTACAAAGTCTTCCAGACCGTCCTGCGCAACCAGGTTGACTGTGCAGCCGCCAAAACCCGCGCCCGTCAGCCTGGCGCCATAGCACGCCGGATGGCTGGCAGCCAGGTCCACCAGCAAATCCAGTTCCGGGCAGCTGACACCATACAAATCGCGCAGGGAAGCGTGAGTGGCAAGCATCAGCGCGCCAAAACCAACGCTGTCGCCCTCAGCCAGGCAGTTAATGGCCTGCTCTACGCGCGCCATCTCCCCCACAACGTGGAGCGCCCGTCTGCCAACCCGTTCAGGTAACTCAGCCATATGGGCTTGCAGGAACTCGGGAGTCACATCCCGCAGAGAAGTCAGACTGCTGCACCAGGTTTGCAGCCGTTCCACAGCTTCCTGGCAATCCGCGCGCAGGCTGTTATAGGTAGAGCCGGCAAGGTTGCGTCGAACGCCGCTATCGGCAATCACAATGACAGCATCCTTCAGTATAGGAAGCGTTTGCCAGGCAAGGCTGCGCGTGTCGAGTGCGAGGGCATGCCCTGCCACTCCAAGCGCGCACGCGAATTGGTCCATCAGCCCGGATTTGACCCCCACATATTCGTTTTCCGCTTTCTGGCAGAGCTTTACCAGCTCCATTCTCGGGATGCCCCACTCGCCAGCTGTCTGCCAGGCAAGGGCGAAGCCAACCTGCACCGCAGCTGATGAACTGAGACCCGCCCCAATGGGGATTTCGGAGCTGTAATGAACCGACAGGCCTCTGACGGGAAGCCCGGCTTGCTGCAGCACCCAGGCAACCCCAGCGGGATACAGCGCAAACCCGGGCAATGGCTGACCATTGAGGTCCAATTTTTCCGCCAGGTTTTCTAATGAGAACGAGATCTCTGCGTCCAGATCAGCAGCTCTCAGATTCACCACTGGCTCATCCAAAACTTCCACCCGAAGCGTCACATAGCGGTCGATTGCCGCTGGTAAAACCACGCCGTCGTTGTAATCCACATGCTCTCCCAGCAGGTTGACCCTCGCCGGCGAGTGGATCACAAAACTGTTTGGGTTTACGGTTTTGTTGTGAAGGTTTGCCAGTAACTCAGGCAATTTATTGCGTGAAGGGTCTGAAACCAAAGCCTGTTTCTTGTGGCGCGGCAGTTGTTTGATGCGGATCTCGCGTTTCAGTGCTGTGCTGTGGTCGGGCAATTCTTCCACGTATACCAGCCTGGAAGGTCCATTCATGCGGGTGTATTTGGCACCCAGCCCGGCATTATGCTGCTTCAGACGCCTGAAGGGATCCGTGCTCCAGCCGGTGTAGTACTTTCCGTTGGCGCACTCCAGCATGTAGCAATAATAGGGCATGGGTATATCTACCGATTGATCAGAAATCGCGCGATTGCCATGACGGGTTCGTGAACAAGCTTGCCGATCAAGTCAAAGCCCAAACGCGGTCCCACAAATACTAAAAAGAGCAGAATATAGGGGCTATAGCGGCGTATACCCTCAAGAACCGGCTGCCATGATCGGGGCAAAAAGTATGAGAGCACCTTCTCGCCATCCAAAGGCGCCAGTGGCAGCAAATTAAACAGGAAAAGTGTGATGTTTACCAAGACAAATATAAGCAGAAAATATCCGAGCGAAGGAAAAATGGCGCCAGAGGGTTGGTTGATATTCACCACACCAAGGCGCAGCGGGATCGCAGCCACAAGCGCCAGGAGCAAATTGGTCAGAGGACCCGCCAGAGAGACCCACATGACACCCGCGGGGTTATTGCGGCGGATTATGGCGGGGTTGATCGGCANNGGGTTGATCGGCACGGGTCTAGCCCAGCCAAAACCAGCGACGATCAGCATCAGCGTGCCAAAAGGGTCCAGGTGGCTGAGCGGGTTGAGCGTCAGGCGTCCTGCGTCCATGGCGGTGTAATCACCAAACCGGGTAGCCGTCCAGGCATGCGCGTATTCGTGCAGGGTGAATGCGATTATCAATGTAATCACTCTGGCAATAAGTATGGGTGGGTCAAAACTCATATAAGCTCCAAAATCCCGATTGGGATGCCCTTCGGCGATGGCGGGATTATAACATGCGAGTGTTATAATCCCGCTATGCTGCCTGATATACAACTTGGAGATAAGGTGACACTGCGCAAGGAGCACCCCTGCGGTGGATTTGAGTGGGAAGTGGTGCGACTTGGGGCGGATATTGGTCTGGTTTGCCTGACATGCCAACACCGTGTGATGCTTAGCCGGCGCGAATTGAACCGCCGCCTGAAAAAGCACACTTCAAAAGTTGATTCAAGCCAAATTAATTCCTGACAATCACATCTTTCTGTCATAACTCAGTACCTAACCGTTGGCCATTCTCCGTCATCGCGAGGGAGCAAAGCGACCGCAGCGATCTGCCTTATGCTTTCCATATTTTTTCGTAGGGCGAGATTGAGGGCACCGCGGACATTGCAACGAACGGATATTTAGTGCCCTCAATCCGCCGCGCGAATAATCAATAGTGTGATGGCGGATTGGAAGTACACCAATTTGTCCCGTTTTACTGTGATCAGTACTTCCAATCTCGCCCTACGCATACTGACCCGTCATCGCGAGGGAGCGACACAACCGATCGTGCCGGCGTCCACGCCGCGCACGGTAATTGACCGCAGGTCTCCAACAAAAAAATCTGGAAGGCAGATCGCCACGATTTTTTGCCGATTTCATTTTGCCCCTTGACCTCAGACAACCTGGCAAAAATTCTCGCGAGGACGTGTTGGGTCGTGAAGGTGCAACTCACGATGACGCGTTGGATCCAGGCTCAGCAAAAAAATGTCCTGCTCGGGTAATATCAAGTCTACTGACTCGTGAAACGCATACGAAAATCACGATTTCTCAAATTTTCGATCAATGCTAAGGTATAATCTTTTGTTAAGATGCCAATACTTTTACCGCATGCTTTTGAAGTCTTTTCGCATAGTCCCGAGCAAACACGGCGGGTTGGCATTCGCCTTGGCAGTTTGCTACAGGCTGGAGACATCGTCTGCCTTGAGGGAGACCTTGGCTCCGGCAAGACCACCCTGGTGCAGGGCATCGCCCAGGGGTGGGGTTCGCCCAGCAAGGTCACCAGCCCAACTTACGTCATCGTCAACGAATATGCCCGTCCGGGCGGCAATACGCTTTTCCATTGCGACGCATATCGCCTGCAGCCCGATAACCCCCTCGACACTGCCATCCTCGACCTGGACCGCGTGCTCATAGACGGGGTGTTGGTGATGGAATGGGCAGAACGCATGAAGTCCAGCCTTCCTAAAGAAAACCTGTGGATCCAGATGGACTGGATCAACGAAGACCAACGCCATCTGATCCTGACCCCCCATGGACGCCGCTACGAATCCATTCTCATTAAGCTGCAGCAAGCTTTGTTTGGAGGTTAATTATGTTACTGGCAATTGACACTTCCACCGAATGGATTGGCATCGCCATTTTTAATGGCCACAATGTGCTCGCCGAACAGATTTGGCGCAGCAAAAACTATCACACAGTTGAGTTAATCCCTGCCATCAAAGAAATGCTCACAAAAACCCAAACCAAGGCCAGCAGCCTGACGGGTGTGGGCGTGGCGCTTGGTCCGGGTTCTTTTACTGGTTTACGGATTGGGCTCAGTGCAGCCAAAGGCATCGCCCTCGGGCGAAATTTACCCGTTGCTGGCGTCCCCTCGCTCGAAATCCTTGCGGCTGCTCAACCTGGTTTGCGCCGACCGATGCTTGCATTCCTGGAGGTCGGTCGTGGGCGGTACGCTTATGTGCGTTATCAATACAAACAGGGCTCCTGGCAGGCTGTTACCGACATCACCGTGAACGATATTCGTGCCATGGCCGTCACCATCAAATCCCCAACCTACGTTGTGGGTGATATGGACGCCGAGCAGCGCCAGATCCTGGGCCGCAAATGGAAAACCGCCCGCCTGGCACCCCCCAGCCTTTGCCTGCGCCGTCCGGCTGTTCTGGCAGAACTTGCCTGGGCGAAAATCCAGGCAGGGCGGGCGGATGATGCTGCCAGCCTGGCGCCAATTTACGTTCACACGCTGAGCAATGTGCCTGATCTATGAGCCCGCATGCTGACGCCGGCCATGTCAGGCTGCGAGACATGCGCACGGATGACATTCCGCAAGTCGCTGCTCTCGACCACCTCTCGTTTGCGGATCCCTGGCCACAGGGATCTTTTGAATACGAACTAAAAGCAAACAACTACAGTTTGTGCCTGGTCGCAGAAGATCCAGGCGCGGTTGAAGGTCAGAACATCGTGGGTGCGTTGGTTATTTGGCTGATCGTGGATGAAGCTCACATTGCCACCATCGCCGTCCACCCAGGCTACCGCCACCGCGGAATCGGGCGCAGCCTGCTGGCAGAAGGTCTCCTGCAAGCGGCTGACCGCGGTGCAGTGAAATCTTTACTGGAGGTACGCTCAGGTAACACTGACGCTCTCCACCTTTATTATGGCTTTGGTTACAAGGCTGTCGGCTTGCGCCCCAATTATTACCCAACCGAGCAAGAGGACGCTCTCTTGCTGGATCTGGACCCGCTGGACATGGAATTTCTAAGGAACTTAACACAAACATCTTCGTCTTAATTGCACGTTATTGGAGTAAAATCTGTCACTGGAAACAAGTATGTCAGAAATGAATCGTTTAAGCTTAATTCGGGAAGAAATCCTTCACTGCCAAAAGTGCCCGCTTGCTAAAGGGCGAAAAAATGCTGTGCCTGGTGAGGGACCTTCGTCGGTGGAGATTATGTTCATTGGCGAGGGGCCTGGTTATCACGAAAACCAGCAGGGAAAGCCCTTCGTGGGGCAGGCAGGCGCGTTTCTTGACGAATTGCTGTCTGCAGCCGGGCTAAAACGCGAAGAAGTCTTTATCACCAACGTGGTCAAATGCCGTCCGCCGAGCAATCGCGACCCCATGCCCGAAGAGCTCACTGCCTGCGCGCATTACCTTGACGAACAAATCGCCCTGCTTGACCCCAAGGTGATCGTCACCCTGGGAAGGTTTTCGATGGCGAAGTTCATTGAAAACGGCAAGATCAGCCAGATCCACGGCAAATCGCATAAAATTGGCAAGCGGCTGGTCGTCACGATGTACCATCCCGCTGCGGCGCTTCATCAACCCGCGTTGAGACCCGCCTTGGTTGAGGATTTCAAGAAATTACCTGAACTGCTTGGAAAAGAAGCGGTTGTCCAGACCAAAGTAGAAACGCTGTTTCAGCCCAAGGTGGAAGCCCTTGTGCCTGAGACAAAAACAGTAAAGAAGCAAGAAAAGCCCAGTCTCCCCGAACAGCTCAGTCTGTTTTAATGAAAGGTAAGGAATTGATGGTTAAAGAAGAGTTAATTCAGGATATCCAGAAAAAACGCGCAAATATTGCCGTAATAGGTTTGGGCTATGTGGGGTTACCACTGGCTGTGACTTTTGCTAACGCCGGCTTTAGCGTGACGGGCATTGATCCAATCCAGGAAAAAGTGGACATGGTCAACCGCGGTGAGAGTTACATTTCTGATATCAGCAACGCGCAGTTGCGCAAGCATATCGATAACGGTCGCATCCGCGCCACAACCGATTATGCGACTCTCAGCGAGATTGATGCTGTCTCCATCTGCGTCCCGACGCCGCTGCGTAAAACCGGCGACCCTGACATGTCCTTCATTGCCCAGGCTAGCGAAGATATCGCCCCATTCCTGCACCGCAGCATGATCATCGTGCTCGAATCCAGCACCTATCCCGGAACAACCCGCGAATTTGTTCTGCCAAAACTAACTGCCAATAATAATCTCAAAGTGGGTGCGGACTTCTTCCTGGCGTTCTCTCCTGAACGCGTTGACCCCGGACGCACGGATTTCACCACCTATAACACACCCAAGGTTGTTGGCGGCATCACCCAGGCTTGCACCGAAGTTGCCGTGGCATGGTATCAGCAAGCGCTTGAAAAAGTTGTGCCCGTATCCACTACCGAGGTGGCGGAAATGGCAAAGCTGCTCGAAAACACCTTCCGTATGATCAATATTTCGATGGTTAACGAACTGGCGCAAATGTGCGAGCGATTGGGCGTGGACGTGTGGGAGGTCATTGATGCCGCCGCCACAAAGCCATTTGGCTTCATGAAGTTCACCCCCGGACCCGGGCTTGGTGGGCACTGTATCCCGGTGGACCCACTGTATCTTAGCTGGAAGATGAAAACCCTCAACTACACCGCGCGCTTCATCGAACTTGCCTCTGAGATCAACACCAGCATGCCGCGATACGTGGTCACCCGCATCCAGGATGCCTTGAACCGATATAAGAAGCCGCTCAACGGGAGCAAGATCCTGATCCTGGGCGTTTCCTACAAACCCAATATCAATGATATGCGCGAATCTCCTGCTCTGGACATCATGCACTTACTGCGTGAGAAGGGCGCTGCTGTAGCCTACTATGACCCTTACGTACCCGAGATTGAAATTGAAGGCGTTCAGATGTATTCTGAAAAAGAGCTTACGACCTTCCTCGAGAAGTCAGATTTGGTAGCCATCATTACAAACCATGAAAAGTTCGACTACAAACTGATCCTCGAGAAGTCGCAGCTGATCTTCGATGCCCGTAATGCCATGAAAGATATTGCGAAGAACGACATGAAAGTGATCAAGCTCTAATGAGTGTGTACATTGTCACCGGCGCGGCAGGCTTCATCGGCTCGGTTGTTGCCGCTGAATTGCTGCGCCAGGGACACACCGTCTACGGAGTTGACAACCTCAACCATGTATACGACGTCCGCGTGAAGGAACACCGCCTGGAAACGCTTCTGCCCCAGGCGAATTTCCATTTCATTCGAGATGACATCAGCGACCGCGATTTTATCGCCAGGCTGGTGGCTGTGGCACCTGCGGCGGATGCTGTTATCAACCTGGCGGCCATTGCCGGCGTCCGCGCCAGCACGACCGACCCCTGGAGCTATCTCACCACCAACACCCTCGGCAACCTGAACATGCTCGAATATGCCCGCCACCAAGGCGTGCCCAAGTTCATCCTGGCTTCCACTTCCAGCCTGTATGGCAATGAGGGCAAGCCACCGCACGCCGAGACTGCCCCCACCGAGCACCCCCTGGCGCCTTATGCTGCCAGCAAAAAAGGCGCTGAAGCTTTTGCCTACTCCTATCATCACCTGTATGGCATGGATGTCAGTGTTTTGCGTTACTTCACAGTCTATGGACCAGCCGGCAGACCAGACATGGTGATGTTCCGCTTTTGCCAATGGATTGCTGAGGGAAAGCTCGTTTCGATCACCGGCGACGGCGAACAATCGCGCGGATTTACCTACGTGGACGACATCGCTCGCGGCACGCTGCTGGCGCTCAAACCGGTTGGTTTTGATGTTTTCAACCTCGGAGGGCACGAGGTGATCACCATCAACCAGGTTTTGCATAGACTCGAGCATCTTCTGGGCAAAAAGGGGAATATCACCTACATCCCCTCGCATCCGGCGGATGTGTTTGAAAACGTGGCAGATGTCACTAAAGCCCGCAATGATTTGGGTTGGGAGCCCCAGGTACCTTTGGAAGAAGGGATGAAACGCCTGGTGGATTGGTACCTCGCCAATCGCGCTTGGGCTAAAGACATCGAAACTCCCTGATCTCTCTGGATCTTAAAAACAGGTTTTGGTTCTTTTAATTTGGGGCAAACGCCCCGGTAAACTGCCAGTTTTTGTAATTTCGAATTATTGGTTACAATTAGATTGTTCTCTATGCCTGCACCCTGTCACCTCAACACAGGACAAGAAAGGAGTTGACATGAAACGGCTCTCTTGGCAACCAACCCTGTTACTGGTTGTTCTGGTCATTTTGCTGCTTTCCTCCTGCAGCGGGTTGTCAATCCGCGTGCCAGCATTTCCAACTGCTGAAGACACTCCGCCAACCGCCACTGAACCGAGCCTTGAATTACTGCCCACATTCGAAGCTCCACCCCAGGATGCCATTCTGGTTTGGTCCNNTTGTTTATGGCTCAGGTATCCATTACAGCGTTCAAAGCGGCGACTCGCGCAGTGTCTGGCGATATCTGGCGGATGGAACAAGTGGAGAAAAAATCGCTGAGCCTTTAGCGGAAGATGGCAAGTTTATCGAGGCTCTAAAGGTCAATGACCAGTGGCTGGTGATGTTGATATTTGATCATCCCATGCACGTACAGGGATGGCGGGTGGAAGTGCTCAACCTGGAAACAAGTGTCCAACAGCGCATTGCGGACAACATTGAAGCCAACGAGAATATTGTCTATCTCGACATGGAACTGCAGGGCGATCTGCTCTACTTCCTGACCCACACTGTAACCGGAGACGACACAAAACAAATCTCCACCATCCACGCCCTCAATCTGGCTGATGGTACGCAGGAAATCCTGCTGAGTTTGGAATCTGACTTGATCTACAACCAGCTGGCAGTCTCTGAAAAGGTCCTGATGATCAGCCAGGGCGTCAGCGCCAAGGCACAGGACACCGCATTGCCAATCCTGTTTTACCGCTTTGAAAGCAAACAGATCGAAGAACTGATGGAAATTTCAGGGTCGCATCCTTTGATGGACTGGCCGCTGGCAGCCTGGTCCGAGCAAGGGTCAAACGAATTTCCTGAAACCTTCAAGGTCTTTGATTTCGAAAGCGGGCTTTCATGGCCTTTGATCGTTGATGGCGAGCAGCCTTCCAACTTCGATCTCAGCACAAAATACCTGGCGTGGATTGATCCAACAGAGCCAACCAGCGCCTTCCCGACAGTGTTCTTGATGTCCCTGGATGATGGTCACAAAATCACTCTCAGCACAGAAGATCAGGAGCTCATGCCGCAGTTCCCGCAGGATCGGGACAATCAGTTGATCCTTGGCCTGGTAAAGGATTTTGGCACACTGGATGCCAGCGGCATGATCTGCACCATCCCACTCGAGGACCTGCAAGCACTTGCTCAGCCGGTTTCGGAGACTGCGCCATAAAACGATTTGGGTTAAAACTTTGAAGCCCCAGTTATCACAGGGGCAGCCTTAATCCCATTTATGCCCATTTGACAACCTCACCAATCCGTTTATAATTCAATTTCTGAATTATATGGAAACGCAACTGACCGAACAAGAGAACATGCGCGCGCTGGAGATGCTCACCCACATCGAAGCCAACCCTGATATCTCCCAGGTGACGCTGGCGGATGAGCTTGGCGTCGCAGTGGGTACGATCAACTGGTACCTCAAGCGCCTGATCTCCAAAGGCTACGTCAAAGTCAAGCGTGCCCAGCGCAAGAAACTGCGCTACATCATCACTCCTGAAGGCATTGCCCTGCGCGCCAATCTGACCGTCGACTACATCAAGACCTCGTTCGACCTCTACCGCAACGTGCGCGAACGCAGCACCCGCTGTATTGAGCAGCTTAAAACTGCCGGCTACGATGAGGTTAACATCCTCGGTGAAGGCGAGATTGCAGAGGTGATCAGCCTTACTTGTCTTGAACACGGCATTTCATTGACTCAATCAAAAAATGCTCCAAAAATCAGCATTGACGGTCTAAAACTTGCACTGATAATACCCGAAGGTGTGCCTGACCCCACATCTTCATACCCAACCCATTTTGGAGGCGAACATGGATAAGGCTCTTGACCTTGCCACTAAACGCATTTGTGTCACCGGCGGAGCCGGATTTTTGGGCACGCACCTCATTCGCACGCTCAAGGAACACGGCGCGAGAGAGATCTTTGTGCCACAATATCCGGAATACGACCTGGTGCGTGAAGCAGACATCATCCGCATGATCGACACTGCCAAGCCGGATATCATCATCCACCTGGCCGCCAAGGTCGGCGGCATCGGCGCCAACCGCGAGAAACCCGGCGAATTCTTCTACGACAACCTGATGATGGGCGTGCAGCTCATCCACCAATCCTGGCTGAAGGGCGTCGAAAAGTTCGTGGCAATCGGCACCATCTGCGCCTATCCCAAGTACACCCCCATTCCGTTCAAAGAGGAAGACCTCTGGAACGGCTACCCCGAAGAAACCAACGCCCCTTATGGATTGGCAAAGAAGATGCTCCTTGTGCAATCGCAGGCCTACCGCGAGCAATACGGCTACAACTCGATCTTCCTGCTGCCTGTCAACCTCTACGGTCCGGGCGATAACTTTAACCCTGCCAGTTCGCACGTTATTCCAGCCCTGATCCGCAAGTACCTCGAAGCAAAAGAGCAAGGTGCCGATGAGATCATCGCTTGGGGTGACGGCAGCCCCACCCGGGAATTTATCTACGTAGAAGACGCGGCAGAGGGCATCGCCCTGGCAACCCAGAATTACAACAGCTCCGAACCGGTCAACATCGGCTCCAGTTTCGAGATCTCCATTAAAGACCTGACCGAAACCATTGCCCGCCTGACTGGTTTCAACGGCACCATCCGCTGGGATACGACCAAACCCAACGGGCAGCCCCGCCGCAAGCTTGATACCACCCGTGCCCGCGAGGCGTTCGGCTTCGCAGCTAAAACTGACTTCGAAGAAGGTCTCAAGCGCACGATCGCCTGGTACGCCAACGAGAGAGCCAATGGCAGAGGCTAATCTGAACCCCTCCACCCAGGTGGTAACCCTCAAACCGGCTAAAGGCTGGCTGGGGATCGACCTGAAAGAGCTCTGGCACTACCGCGAGCTGGTTTACTTTTTAACCTGGCGCGATATCAAAGTGCGCTACAAGCAGGCTGTACTCGGCATCGCCTGGTCGGTGCTGCAGCCCGTGCTTACCACCGCCATCACGACGGTTGTCTTTGGCATACTGCTCAAAGTTGACTCGGACGGCTTGCCCTACCCGGTTTTTGCGCTTTCTGCGCTCCTACCCTGGCATCTCTTCCAGCTTTCCCTGCAAAAAAGCAGCATCAGCCTGGTGGGGAATGCCAACCTGCTCACCAAGGTTTACTTTCCGCGCGTGATCATACCGTTTAGCTCGGTGCTGGCAGCCTTGGTGGACTTTGCGATTTCGCTGGTTTTGCTCTTCATCACCATGGCAATCTATCGCATCCCCCTGACCTGGAATGTGCTGTGGGTCCTCCCGCTGACGCTACTGACAGTTTTGGCAGCTCTGGCAGTCGGTTTTTGGCTATCGGCGCTCAACGTGCAGTATCGCGATGTGCAGCAGATGGTGCCTTTCCTGATCCAGATCTGGATGTACGCCACACCAATCGTTTACCCCATCACCACCATCCCTGAAGGCACGTTTCGCTATATCTACAGCCTCAACCCGATGGTGGGGGTGGTGCAGGGCTTCAGGTGGGCGTTCTTTGGCGGTTCTCCGCCGGACATGACCTTGTTGATTTCAAGTCTGGCAGTGTTGTTCTTGCTCATTACTGGCTTGTTCTTTTTCCGGCGCATGGAAAAAACTTTTGCAGATGTGGTGTGATGATGGACAGTGACTTATCCATTTTGGTCCGTGGCATTGGCAAGCGCTACAAGATCGGCGCTGCCCAGCAGCGCGCCGACACCCTGCGCGATCTGATCACCGCCCAGGCAGCGCGCATTGGCAGCACTTTGCGCGGCAAACGGCATCAATCGAATGATGTGGATCACATCTGGGCTCTGAGGGATGTCAACTTTGAGGTCAAACGCGGGCAAGCCCTGGGGATCATCGGGCGCAACGGCGCCGGCAAAAGCACCTTGCTCAAGGTTCTCTCGCGCGTCACCGACCCAACCGAAGGCTATGGCGAACTGCGCGGTCGCGTTGGATCGCTGCTGGAGGTGGGAACCGGTTTTCACCCGGAGTTGACCGGGCGTGAGAACATCTTCCTCAACGGCGCGATTCTTGGCATGCACAAAAAAGAAATTGAAGCCCGTTTCGATGAGATTGTGGCTTTTTCGGAAGTTGAAAAGTTCATCGACACACCCGTCAAGCGCTACTCATCGGGCATGTACCTGCGCCTGGCGTTCGCCGTGGCAGCCCACCTCGAACCGGAAATTTTGGTGGTGGATGAAGTGCTGGCAGTTGGCGACGCCGACTTCCAGCGCAAGTGCCTGGGGAAAATGGGCGATGTTGCCAATTCCGGGCGCACGGTCCTGTTCGTCAGTCACAACATGTCCGCTATCCTGCGCCTCACCCAGGACTCGATCGTGCTCGATAAGGGCAAAGTGCTCCTGCGCGCGCCATCCTCTGAGGCGGTGGATTTTTACCTCAACCGCGGTCTTTCAAAGCTGGGCGAACGCTTTTGGGAGGAGGACGAGGTGCCTGCTTCCAGCGTGCCTTTCAGACCGCTGGCGATCCGCATCCTGGACAGAGCCGGCCAGGTCTCGGACTCGGTGCGCAGTGTCGACCCGATCCGCATCGAGATCGACTATGAACTCACTCAGGATGTCACCGGGTTGCGAGTCGGATTTTATCTCTTTACCACCCGCGGTGAACCCGTTTTCACCAGCTTTGATATCGATTCAGAAGAACTTTTTAATGAGTACACAGCCCGTCCAAAAGGCATCTACTCGAGCCGCTGCACCATCCCACCCGATACGCTCAACGAAGGGCGTTTCTTGCTTGGGATCAACGCCAGCTCCTACGGCATCCGGCGCTATTTCCAGGATGAACAAGCGCTTTCGTTCTCCGTGGACGCTTCCGGCGCTCCGGGCACTCACTGGCCTGAGCCGCGTCCGGGTCCTGTTCGACCCGTACTTGATTGGGAGATTGAGAAGAAAGGCAGCGCCTATTGAAAAAGCTCCTGAAAAATCTGCTTGGAAAAGTGCCTTTTGCGGCTGAAGCCTACTGGATCTATGAAGGCTCAAAAAAACCCTGGAACGCCCACTACGAGCTTGCCGGGCTGCAGGAAGTGCTGCCGCAAGCTGTGGCTGAAGTGAAGCAATTCAAGCTGAATGTGGATTCCCCAAAAAAGGTCTGCATTTTCGCCACGCTCCACTACTGGATCGAGCAGGCAGGGCTGGTTGCTTTAGCGCTCGCCGGGCAGGGGCACCAGGTGGAACTGGCTTACTTGCCCTATGCCGAGTGGGATAAACCCATCTCCGATTTTGATCTGCGCATGCAGCATCTTTACAGTCAGCAATTGCTTTTACCTGCTGGCGACGTCATGCGCATTGTCCCCCTGCTGGATTTCGATTTCAGCGAGGTCAAATTTTCGGATTATCCCGCTGAACTGAAGGAAATCGTGCGCCAGGTCTCGGACTACGACACGCAATACACCCTGCAGGTTGAAGAAACTGACACCAGGAGCAAGCTCTACAAGCTGCGCCTGCAGCGCAACACCCAGGCAGCCATGGCGCTCTATGACTGGCTGGCGGCATCCCAACCGGATGTGCTGATCCTGCCCAACGGCACTATCCTCGAAATGGGCGTGGCTTACCAGATCGCCCGTATGCTCGGCATCCGCACGGTCACCTTTGAGTTCGCCGATCAGCGTGAACGCATCTGGCTGGCGCAGGACGACGAGATCATGAGCCACCATACCGATGAGCTTTGGCAGGGTTTGGGCGGGCAGCCGCTCCCCGAAGCCGCCCGAAGAGCCGTCGGAGACCTCACCTTCGCGCGGAAAAACGCCAAACTATGGGGAGACTTTGCCCGTCAATGGCAGCAAACCCCTGCCCGCGGTGGCTCTGAAGTGCGGCAAGCCTTGGGGTTGGACGATCGCCCTGTGGCACTGCTGGCGACCAACGTGCTCGGCGATAGCCTCACGCTCGGACGCCAGCGCATCTCCAAGACGATGGCTGGGATGATCGTGGGCACCATCCGCTGGTTCCTGGATCACCCGGAAGCCCAGTTGGTTATCCGCATCCATCCTGGTGAACTCAAAACTCACGGCACCTCGATGGTGGACGTGATTGAGAAGAACTTCCCGAAACTGCCTGAACATATCCACGTGGTGCTCCCGGGGGACAAAACCAACACCTATGACCTGGTGGAGACAGCCGATTTTGGCATTGTCTACACCACCACCGTCGGCTTGGAAATGGCAATGACCGGGCTGCCTGTGGTAGTCACCGGCAAGACCCACTATGCCGAAAAAGGCTTTACGCTCGACCCTGCCAGCTGGCAGGATTACGAAAACATCCTCTCCAAGCCAGCAGCAAACCCCAACGCCATGCGCCTGAGCCAAAAACAAGTGGAGCAAGCCTGGCTGTATGCTTATTTATTCTTCTTTGAGTTCTCGCTGCCCTTCCCATGGCATTTGCTATGGCTGCACGAGGACTTTGAAGCCCGCCCGATGCGCTTTGTGCTTTCCCCCGAAGGTCAGCAGCGTTACGCTCAGACCTTTGGCTACTTGCTGGGCGAACCGCTAAACTGGGCAGCCCGCGGTCTGGCAAGATTGCCTTCACTTTTAAAACAAGAGGAGACTCGCCAATGAGTCCTGATTCCGTCAAAAAAGAAATCGGTCAGTTCTACGACCAGATCGGTTGGCAGCTGGAGGGCGACGTATACCAAAACGCTCGTTACGAGGACCTGCGCCCGGTTTCATCCGAGTATATTCACCGCTGCCATATGCGCGTCAAACGCCATCTCGCGCCAACGGGAGACTTCCTGCTGGATGCCGGTTCCGGTCCGGTGCAATACAACGAGTACCTGACCTATTCGCAGGACTATCGTTACCGGGTCTGCATGGACCTTTCAGTGGTCGCCCTGCAGGAAGCCCGCAAACGCCTGGGCGAGAAGGGCATCTACGTCAACGCCGATATTGCCAACCTGCCTTTCAAGGACAACACCTTTGACGGGATCGTCTCACTCCACACCATTCACCACGTGCCAATAGAAGAAAAAGTCGGGGTCTACAAAGGGCTGCATCGCACGCTCAAGCCCGGTCGCAGTATGGTGACCGTGGATGGCTGGGCGGAAGTGCCATTGGCAAAGGCGATGAACTTCTTTATGCGCATTGCCAACCATCTGCGCCGTTGGGCGGGCAAGGAAGCCCCCAAAATGCCCCCGGATGTGCAGCCAAATGGGCAAAATGGTGATGGCGCAAAGCTGCCGGCTGGCACTTATGTGCTCAAAACCAGCGCGAAATGGTTCCACAGTGTGATGAAAGACATACTGCCTTACGAGATTCGCNNCTGTATCGGCTTGAGGAATGGTTTCCACACACCTTCGGCGAAAAAGGTCAGTATCCCCTGATCATTATTAAAAAGTAAAACGCGCCTGGCGCGAAGGAGAAATTATGGATTGGCAGAATAAAGTTGTCCTGGTTACCGGCGGCACCGGATCTTTTGGTAAGAAATTTATCCGCCTGATGCTGAACGAGTATCATCCCTCAAAGATCATCGTTTTCAGCCGGGATGAGCTAAAACAGCATGAAATGCGCACCACCGGCGGCTTCGACCACCCATCAATCCGCTACTTTATCGGTGACGTGCGCGATCGCGAACGCCTTTCGCGCGCCTTTTACGGCGTGGACATCGTGGTGCATACCGCCGCGCTAAAGCAGGTGCCTGCCTGCGAGTACAACCCGATGGAAGCCATCAAGACCAACATCCTCGGTTCCAGCAATGTGATTGAAGCCGCAATTGAGAATAACGTCAGCAAGGTGATGGCGCTTTCCACCGATAAAGCCGTCAATCCGGTCAACCTCTATGGCGCCACCAAGCTGGCCGCCGAAAAGTTGATGGTCCAGAGCAACGCCTACGCCGGCGGACGCAACACGCGCATCTCCTGCACGCGCTACGGCAACGTGGTCGGCTCGCGCGGATCAGTCGTCCCCTTGTTCATCAAACAGCGCCCCACGGGCGTCCTGACCATCACGGATGACCGCATGACACGCTTCTGGATCTCGCTGGAGCAGGGCGCGCGCTTTGTGATCCGCTGCATCGAGCAGATGCAGGGCGGCGAACTCTTTGTGCCGAAAATCCCCAGCATGAAAATGACAGACCTTGCCAGGGCAATGGCGCCTGAAGCGGAAATCCGCATCATTGGCATTCGCCCGGGTGAGAAACTGCATGAATCCTTGATCTCCGAAGACGAAGCCCGCACTACCGTGGAGTTGGACGATATGTTTGTGGTCCAGCCGGCTGGTGAACCGCTCTGGTTTGGCCATGCCTGGACGGAAAAAGGTCGCCCTCTTCCCGAAGGTTTCACCTACACCAGCGCCAACAACACTCAGTGGTTGGATGTGGACGGCATCAACGCTATCATCAAGCCGATCGAAGCAGAACTGACCGGGGAAGTGAAGAAATAATGACCCGCCTTCTTGTCACCGGCGCCAGCGGGATGCTGGGCGCAAACCTTGCCCTCCTTGCCCAAAATAGGGGCTACGAGGTTTTGGGCTGGACGAACTCCCGCCCCCTGGTTGACGCGCCATTTACCACCCGCGCGGTGGACTTCAGCGATCAAAAAGCGTTGGCGGAAGCCTTTGAAGCCGCTCAGCCGGATGCGCTGATCAACTGCGCTGCGCAGGCCAACGTGGACACGGCTGAGAAGCATCCCGATTACGCTTTTCGCGTCAATGCTGTAGCCGCCGGGGAACTGGCACTGATGGCCCGGAGTGCCAACGTGCCGATGATCCAACTTTCCACTGACGCTGTGTTTGATGGAACCAAGGGAAATTACACTGAAACCGACGCCCCCAACCCGCAGAACACTTATGCCAAAAGCAAGTTGGCTGGCGAGCAAGCCGTGGCAGAAGCAAATCCCGAGGCTACCATTGCCCGCGTGGTTTTCCATGGCTGGTCTCTGACTGGCGCGCGCAGCCTGGCTGAATTTTTCTACAACAACCTTACTGCCGGCAAATCTGTAAACGGCTTTACTGACATGTTTTTCTCACCGCTCTATGTTGGGCACCTGGCAGAAGCACTTTTGGAAATGCTCCAAAAACACCTGAGCGGCATCTATCACGTCTATTCGCCAGAAAGCCTGAGCAAGTATGATTTTGGCGTGCGCCTGGCGCACGAACTCGGATTGGACGAGAGCCTGATCCGTCCGATTTCTGCGCTCGACTCTGACCTGCTCACCCGCCGTTCGCTCAACCTGCGCATGAATACCGACAAACTCCAGGCAGCCCTTGGCAAGCCTTTGCAAAACCAGGCTGAAGGGCTGCGCGCCTCGCACGCCGACCTCGATTCTGGTCTGCGCCAAAAATTGCTTTCACTCAACCACTAATCGGAGGACACATGGAACTCAAAATTGGTAACACCCTGATTGGAGACAATCACCCCACCTGGTTCATCGCCGACATCGCCGCCAATCACGACGGCAGCCTTGAGAGGGCGAAGCAGCTCATCCACCTCGCCCACGAAGCCGGCGCGGATGCCGCCAAGTTCCAGAACTTCCGCGGACCTGAAATCGTCTCGGACTATGGCTTCAGCCACATGAACTCTCAGGTCTCGCACCAGGCAAAATGGAAAAAATCCGTCACCCAGGTCTACAACGAAGCCTCCGTGCCTTTTGACTGGACGCCGATCCTCAAGGAAGAATGCGACAAAGTGGGCATCACTTACTTTTCGTCCCCCTACGACTTT
>MTKX01030253.1_pt1 | contig 41277 bp, 31 predicted proteins | sample 1042771 | NCBI WGS metagenome assembly MTKX01 (sample SAMN06212183, study PRJNA360534) | anaerobic digester metagenome | biome: Wastewater treatment plant; material: sludge; isolation source: anaerobic digester fed with sludge from wastewater treatment plant | place: Denmark: WWTP Randers ...
TCGCGGTGAACCTGGAGACAGAGAACCTGCGTGGCGCGGCTGGCGTCCACCGGCACCTCGATGCCGCGGTTCACGCCGTTCTGCAGGTGAGCATAACCCACGATGCCAAACTGCGCCAGGTCCTGCTCGCCGGTGACCGCCTGGCCCTCGGCATCTGCATCCTGGCCATCCATCGCCGCTACGCCACACTGGGCAACGTCACGGAGCCTATCCTGATCCTGATCCCGCGCCTGGTCCTGATCCTGGCTCGGATCCTGGATCCGGTCCTGGTCTCGGGCCTGGTCCTGGGCGCCCGAGGCCGCATAGACCACCAGCCAGCCAGGGCCGTTGCTGAAGACGGTCTCGACCCGGAGCCGGTCGTCGTGGGTCACGTCCCCATCCTCGTCGATGTCGTCGTTGTGTGCAATCTCCACATCGGCGTCCTGGGCGTCGGGGTCCTGAACGTGGATCTGGTCGCGCGCCCGCTGCTGCGACTGATCCCGGTCCTGGGCCATATCCTGGTCCTGCTGCTGACCGCCTGGCGTGCCCTGGTCCTGGGCAAATGCCGCCGGGGCCAGGACAAGCGCCAGGATGGCAACTACGAGCAACAGGAACTTGCGACTGTCGTGCATGTACATCCCTCCTGTTGGTTGGTTCATTGGGCAGGCTTGACGTCAGATTTCCTGCCCCGGGCGGCAATCGTAGCACACCCCTTTGCACAGAACAGACGGGACCGGTTTGTTTCCCCGTTGAGGTTGGTTGGAAAGAGTTGAGGCAAGGTTGGAGAAGCAAGAAGACCCGCCTTCGCTGGGAAGGCGGGTCTCTGAAAGGTGAAAAACTGGCTCTTAGCGCGTCGTCCGCTGGAACGTCAGGTAGAAGCAGGTATGGATGGTAAAGGCGGGCTGCTGAATGCTGCCCAGTCCCATGCCGACCACCGTATCACTCGGCAGCCCGGCGACGCTCACGGCGTAGGAGCCCAGGGTATTGTACATCGGAAAGTTCATGGCCGGTTCGTGCAATGGCTTGTCCTCCGTGGGGAGGGACACGCTGCCACTTCCCCAGCGGATCTCCACGGGCTGGCCCACCACACGGTTGCCGTTCTCGTCCAGGACGTTGACAAAGATAGAGTGGCGCCCGCCAGACTGGCCTTCATCCTCCCAGCGGGCGGCGACCAGCCTCCAGTAGCTCTGGCCCGGCTGTACACCCGCGGGCTGAACCTGGACGTTGAGAGCCCCGAGGCGGGGGTCGAGATCCCGGGCAGGCTGGGGCCTGTCGGCCGCGACCGCCGGCGTGGGCGTGTTCGCTGCACGGGGCGCAGCGGCAACGGCAGCGCTGCGGGTCGGAGCGGCGGTGGGCGGTAGCGGGGTATCGGTGGGCACCGGCGTCTCCGTGGGCGGCGGCGGCGTATTGGTGACGACGACGATCCATGGCGTGGCTGTCGCTGCCTCCTCGGGCTGCTGCGCGGGTGGCTCGTCTGCGCCCTCCAGGGCAATTCCGGCCGCGCGCATCTCGGCAGCGGCGGCCAGCGGCTCTTCGGCCATCACAGCCTCGGTCAGCGAAGCCGCCTCCATAGGCGTCTCCAACAAAACCGGCTCGGCCTCAAGTGCCTCCGGGGAGACGACCTCGACCACCGGCGTCGCCGTTTGCACAAAGGCGATGGCGCCTTGCAGATTGGTTACGTTATCGGCCGCCAGCGTTGACAGCACCAGGGCAGGGGCGGCAATGCACGCCAGCCAGGCCAGGAGCATGGTCACGACCAGCAGCCGGACCTTGGCCGCCGGGCTTAGCTCTCCGAACCAGGTGACGATGCCGTTAAAGGCCTCGCTGACCTCGGCGGCGATCCCCTTGCCCTCTGCCCTGGCCTTGCGCTCCGGCCGGGGCCTCGCAGCGGGCCTGGGCCTGGCTGCCGGCCGCGTCGCCGGGGCGGCGATCGTCTCGGCCGCCTGCCGCTGGGCAACAGGCGCGGGCCGCGCCGGGGCTGTTCGCCGCTGGGCTGGGGCCGCCGCGGCGGACGGCACGGGCCGCTGCAAGAAGCGGGCATCGGTGGCCCGCAGGCGCTCGCTGAGCAAGCGGCTGAGGGCCAAAGCCAGGTGAGGATAGGCCGTCACCAGGTCGTCAAAGTCCGACCGGCCCAGGACCCAGACGTTCACCTCGCTCATGGCAGTGACCGTCGCGGAGCGGGGGTTGCCGGTGAGGAGTGCCATTTCGCCAAAAAGATCGCCGGCACCCAGCTCGTCCAGGACGATGGCTTCCGCCCCGTGGTTGCGGACCACCTGCACCCGGCCCGATTCCAGGAAATACATCTCCTCGCCGGGCTCGCCTTCGCGCACGATGGCCTCTCCCTGGCGGTAGCGGGCGGCCTTCAGGCGGCCGCTCACGTCCTCCAGTTGGCTGGCCGACAGGCCGGCCAGGAGCTTGAGCCCGCGCAGATGGCTCTCGGTAAAGCGCCGATCCATGGTCGACAGTCGCTCGCTCAGGGCCTTGCTGAGGGCCAGGCTGATGGCGGGATAGCGGTTGACCAGGTCGTCAAAGTCGGACCGATAGAGGACCCAGAGGTTGCTGTGGGCCGCAGTTCGGGCGCTGCTGGAGCGCGGCTTGCCCGTGAGCAGGGCCATCTCACCAAAGAACTCGTCGGGCCCCAGGCGGGCCAGCACGGTCTGGGCCAGGCCGGTGCCGGTGACGATTTCGACCTTGCCGCTGTCCACCAGGTAGAGGGCGTCGCCCGCAGCACCCTGGCTAAAGACGTACTGGCCGGCGGGCACGTGCTGGAGGAGCAGGCGGCTGGAAACGGCCCACAGGGCCTCTTCCGGCAGGCCGGCAAAGAGCGGCATGGCAGTCAGCCTTCCCACAGCCAGGTCCTGATCTTCGGACCGCAAAGGCTCGCGCAAGCTGCGGCTGAGGGCAAGGCGGATCTCGGGTCGCTCATCGCCAAGGGCCTCGAACTCGTCAGCGGGCAGGCACCAGAGCACGACGTCGGTGGCTGCTTGTGCCGAGCGAGCGTGGGGTTTGCCGGTCAGAACGGCCATCTCGCCAAAGGATTCGCCGGGGCCAAGCTCCGAAAAGTCGCCTCCCTCCTCGCTGCTGAGCAGGTGTATCTGCCCGGATTCGAGGACGTAGAGCCCTTGCGGCTCCTGGCCACCTTCTACGACAAACTCGCCTTCCTTCTTTTCCTGGGGGACCAGCCGCGCCGCAAGGGCCAGCAGGCTGTCATCCTCGAGTCCGGATAGGAAGGGGAGCGGTTTCAAGCGGTTTTCCAGCAGGTAACGGTCAAAGAGGGCAAGCCGTGAGCCCAGCGCCAGCGAAAGCGCGAGTCCGGTGGCCGGGCTTTCTGTGATTAGCTCGACCAGGTCCTCGCGGCTCAGGGCCCACAACTCGGCGTCGCTTGCCATGACGGCGGTGAGAGAACGAGGACTGTCGAGAAAGAGATCGGATTCGCCTACCAGGCTTCCCGGGCCCTGATTTGCCAGGGCCAGGCCCCCATTGGCCAAAAGCCGCACCCAGCCCGACTTGATCAGGTAGAGTGCGCTGCTGGTATCGCCTTTGCGGAATAGAGTTTCACCGCTGCGGCGATGCTCCAGGTGCATCCGCTCGGAAACGCGCTCCTGTTCCTGCTCTGATAGGGCAGAGAAGAACGGTGCATTTCCTACGTAACGCAGTTTCAAGTGTTTGTCACCTCCTCGCGAGCACCCGCCATTATACCAAAGGCTGACCAAGTGTCAAATCTGCCGTGCGACGAATGCTCACCGAATTTTACCGTCTACTACATGCCGAAAACGTCAAGGCGCCCTCAAGGCGCCTGCTGAAACACCAGCCGCCAGTCCACGGCGCCCGCCCCTTCCCCGCACAGGCCGGGCGTTAAGGCCGAGGCCAGTCCCCGGGCAACCTCGCTGGGATAAGCAGCCAACGAAACGTCGTAACCGGTGCCCGGCGCCATCTGAAAGTCTGCATAGCCGGGCCCCTGCTCCGGGCGCAGGCCCGTCCAGAACCGATCCTGGCCGCTCGTCCACGACACCAACACCTGGACACCAGGCATCTCCTGGCCGCTGGCGTCGCGCACCCGGACGGCGATGCGGCCCGGTTGCCCTGCGGCAGCGCACAGCTCGACCTGTTCGGCCAGGAGGAAGGTGGGCGCCGGCGTGGCAGTGGGCAGGGGGGTAGGGGTGGACCCGGGGCCGGCACCGTCGGGGCCGGAGGTAGGCGCCAGGCTGGGTGCGGGCGAGGGGCCGGCGAAAACGGCCAGCACGCCCCCGCTGGCGCCCAGGGCCTCGGCCAGGCGCGCCAGGTTGCGCACGTCTTCCGGCCGGCCGCCGGCGTCGAGATACTGCTCAAGGAGGCCGGCGAGGACGGTCCCGTCGGGCTCCAGGCCCAGGTTCGCCAGGCGTGCCCCGGCGCGGTCCAGGTCGCCCTCGAAGGCATACAGGTCGCCCACGAGGGCCAGGTAGAGCAGCTTCTGGCTCACGCGAAGGGCGCCGGGCGTCGTGTCATAGATCTCGACCGGGTCCAGGACCCAGGTGTAGAACAGCCCTCCTGCCACTCCGGCCGCAACGGCCAGGAGCAGGAGGGCTGGAAGCCAACGCCTCATCAGAAATTACGTTTGAAGACGACGCGCCAGGAAAAGTGCTCAGCCCCGGTCGGGAAGCACTGAGGAATGATCTCGCGACACCTGTCCACACTCGAGCCCGCCTCACAACAGGCGTTACAATACCCCGAAGCGTGGAGGTCTTCGACGGGCGGCAGGAAATAGACCGGCATGTCGCGCGTAAAGCCGGTAACACAGCCGCCGCCCTGGCCCTCGGCGACGCACAGGCTTCCCCCTCCGCCGATGCCATATTCGAACTTGGTCTCGCCCGGCCCAAAGTCCGGCGAGCCCACGTTGCCGGTCACCTGGTACTGTCCCGAATACTTGTCATAGATCCAAACGCCGCCAATTTGAGCGCCGTTGGCATCCACGACGGTGACGCGGATCTGGAGGTTGCCCACTCCGCAGTTCTGGCCATCCTCGCCAGGGCCGACGAGGCGCGCCGACCAGGACCACTTGGGCGCCGGCGGCTTGGTGGGGGCCGGCGTATTGGTGGGCTTGGGCGGGGGCTGCGTGTTGGCCGGCTTGGGCGTGTTGGTGGGCGGCGCGGTCGTCGCCGTATCCGTTGGCTCCGGCACCGGTGTCTCGGTCGCCGTCGGCTCGGGGGCCGGCGTGTCGGTGGGCACCGGGGTCTCGGTGGCCGTCGGCTCCGCGGTTGGCGTGTCGGTGGGCGGCGAGGTCGGGGTCGGCGCCGGGGTGTCGGTCGGGCGCGGCGTCGGGCTGGGAAGGAAGGCCACGAGTTGGGGGTTGGACACGCCCATGTCCTGGGCCAGCACCGCCAGGGCCTGGATGTCCGCCTCGGCCCTCCCATTGCCGGCGCAGCGGTCGATAAGGTCAGACAGCCACTGGTTGGTGTTGGGCACTTCCAACTCGGCCAGGCGATTCTGGGCCTTGGCCAGATCGCCGTCCTTGCCATAGGCCGCGGCTACGAGGACTCCGTACTCGTCCTTGTGCTCGGGTGCCAGGTCGCAGATCTTGGTGTCGACGTAGGTCACGGGCAGGACCACCCAGCCCAACAGCAAGCCCAGGCCCACGCCAGCCGCGAGCCCGGCGATGACCAGGATGGCCATGATGAGCCCCGTGCGGTTTCTCGGCGATTGCTGCATCTCTCCCATCTGCTCCTTTACAGAAACTCAGCCGCGTTTCAATGCGGCTGGACGTTGTATGGGGAGTTGTCGCACAGGCGCCCTCTCCCCAGGGCGCAGTGTAGAGCTGAACAGAAGGATGCCGGAGGTGGGATTCGAACCCACACGCCCAAAGGGCAACGCATTTTGAGTGCGCCGCGTCTGCCTGCTCCGCCACTCCGGCTTCATGCGCGTCGGTACGCCCACAGGGTTTTGCCGACCAGCGCAGTATACACCAGAAGGGTTGGGCTGTCAAATTCGCCGCCAGAAAAAAGGTGCATGGCGTCCGCCCTCGCCCGGCCCCAGGGGGCAGCCGGCCCCTCGAGTTATGGTTTTTTTGCCGGGCCCCGCCTTTTACGGTATAATCAGCCCCACGCCCGCCCGAGCACGGCGGGGAGGAGGGAGAACGACGACAATGGCGTGGAACGGGTTCCGCGACGCGGCAGAGGGCGGCTGCCGGCCCTAGAATTGTTGCATGATGGACGAGCTGGCACTGATCGCCTCGGCCCAGAAGGGCGATCTGCGCGCCTTTAACCAGTTGGTCTTGCTCTACCAGAGCATGGCCTATAACGTAGCCTATCGCATCCTGACCGATCCCGACGCGGCTGCCGACGCGACCCAGGACGCGTTTTTCTCGGCCTACAAGGCCATGAAAAAGTTCCGCGGCGGCTCGTTCAAGGCGTGGCTGCTGCGCATTGTCACCAACGCCTGCTACGACCAACTGCGCGTCAAGAAGCGGCGCCCCACCAGCTCCCTGGACGGTCTGCCCGTGGAGTCCGAACACAGCCAATTCTTGCGCGACGAGTCCGAGTCTCCCGACGAATTCCTGGAGCGCCAGGAGCTCGGCCACTTTCTCCAGCACGGCATCTCGGCCCTGCCCATCGAGCAGCGGGCCGTACTGGTCCTCTCCGACGTGCAAGGGTTGAGTTATCAGGAGGTGGCCGAGATCATGGATCTGTCCCTGGGCACGGTCAAATCCCGCCTGAGCCGTGGCCGGGCGCGCCTGCGCGATTTCCTGCTGGAGCGCGGGGAACTTTTGCCTGCCAGGTACCGTCTAAAGGATGACGAAGAGACGGAACATACTGAACCAGCGGGGGGCCGCGAGTGATGAGCGGAAGACAACCGGGAAGCAAAGATACCGGTCACGAATACGTAAAAGAGAGGCTGTCGGCGTACCTCGACGGGCAGCTCCTGGGCCAGGAGCTGCGGACCGTCGAGGAGCACCTGGCTGCCTGCTCCTCGTGCCGCTGGGATCTGGATACACTGCGACAGACCGTCCTTCTCACGCGCAATATGCCCACCATGCCTGTGCCCCGCTCGTTCACCCTGCCCGTCCCGGCCACGGCTCCTGCCCGCGCGGCCAGGCCCCGCTGGCGGCTGGTGCCCGCCTTCCAGCTCGCCACGGCCATGGTCGCCCTGCTGCTCTTTTTCGCCGTCGCCGGTGACCTGGCACTGACCGGCCTGCAGCCGGCCTCCATGCCCGCCCCCGGCCTGATGCAGGAGGAAGCGGCGGACACGCTGGTTGAGACGGTCCAGGTTGAGGTGCAAGTGACGAACGTCGCCGAGGCCGGGGAGGGCCAGGCGGAGGAGTTGGCCCTCCAGTCTGCTCCCGCCGAGCCGGCGCCGGAGCGTGCAGCGGAAAAGGCGGCCGAGGACTCGACCTTGTCTCCGCCCGTGGCCCGCGGTTTGCCCACCGAAGCGCCCATGGCGGCTGCCGCCGCGCCGGAGGTGACCGAAAACCCGAACCTGGCGGCGACGCAGACGGCAGCACCGGCGGGCATGGGTGGGGCGGCGCCCGACCTCGAGGGCACGCCGCTTCCTCCCGGCGTAGGCGAGGGTGAGGGCGAGCAACCGTACGTTGGAGCCTACTCGGTCCCGGAGACGGTGAGCGACACGCTGCCGCACACCCCGGAGCCCGGCGAGGTCCCGGTCACACCGGAGCCTACCCAGCCGGCTGCCGAAGCCGAGGCCGAGGTTACGATGGAGATGGAGGCGATGGCGCTGGCGGAGCCGAGCGCGACGCCCGCGCCCCGGCCGACGAGGCCGCCGGAGCCCCTGGCCACGCCAGCCCCACCCGTGGCGCCGGGTGGAGAGGAGGCCCTCACAGGCCCCACCGCCCAGGTCCAGGTGGAAGAGCCGGTGGCGGCCGAGCCCCTGGCCGCCGCGCCCGCAGCCGGCGACGTCGACGAGCGGACCGGGGAGGAAGCGCGCGAGAGCATGGCCCTGCAGGCCCATGCTACCAACTGGCTGCGCCTCATCGAGTATGGCCTGGCTGCCCTCCTCGTCCTCCTGGTGGGCATCACCGCGGCGCTCATGGTGTGGCGGCGGCGGGCCGAGTAGGGACTTTTGAGAGAAATTGCGAGAGCCGGCCTCAAGGGGCCGGCTCTTTTTGATAATCCCCGTGCTCGGCTGGGGCCTGGCAATATCCGCCGCCACGGCCGGGATGGATGAGACCTAGGCCATCACCTTGGTCGCCTCAGCCAGGTCCATGCGGTTCACCCGGCGCATGGCCGGCAACTGTGAGAGCAGCGCTGTGCCCAGGATGAGCAGGGTGACGATGCCAAAGCTCTGCGGGGCGATGTAGAACGGCAGGTAGAAATCGGCAGACGCGCTGAACAACTGGAAGAGATAATACGTGCCTGCCACTCCCAGGCCCAACCCCGGCACCAGCGCCAGCACGCCGGCCAGCAGGGTCTCCATGGTGATCATGGCCTGCAGGCGACCCCGGCCCTGGCCCAGGGCACGCATGGTGGCAAGCTCTCGCTGGCGCTCCAGCACGCTGACGGTCATCGTGTTAAAGATGACGGCGGCGGCGATCACCAGCGCAAAGAGAAGGAACATTCCCATCATCACGTAGTACAGCCCCATGAGCGACTGCCAGCCCACGGCAATCTCTTCCTTGAGGTCCACACTGGCCGCGCCAGGCAGGCGATAAAGCATCTTGAGCACATCCTTCTGATGTGCCTCGTCTACCTGGAGCCACAGACCATTCAAGAGCTGCTGGTTGCCGGCGAATTCCTCTTGCAGCCAATCGAGGCTGACGTACACGCCAGGGCTCATCACCTCAGCATTGCTGGCGTCCACAGTGACCTGCTGGCTGCCCAGGGGTGTCTGCAGGGTGACCTGGTCGCCCGTTTGGAGGCCCCACTTCGTGGCAGCACTGGGAGAGAGCAGGGCGTAGCCCGGCACCAACACCGCCGATGGCGATTTGCCCCGGGGAAGCTGGAAACCGTGCAGCACGCTGTCGGGATGAAGGGCCACCAGGAAGGCGTTGTGGCTTTCGTCCCCGGCTTCGATCGACACCGGGGATGTGATCACCGGTTCGACCGCTTCCACCCCCGGCCAGGTCTCGATCTGCTCCATGAGCGCATAAGGCTTGGGCTGAGAAAAGAGGGCCTGGAGGTCCCAGCGGTCCGTTTGCTCGAACTGGACCTTCATCATGTGGCCCATGGCGTCGAACATGGCCCAACAAGTCAGGAGGACGATGAAGGCAAAGACAAAGCCCAGTACCGTGGTTACCGTGCGCCGCCGATTGCGAAAGAGATTGCGCAACGCGATTTTCGTGCCGGTCCTCAGCTGAAAGACGAGGCCCAGCAGCCGTTCCAGCCAGGGAACCGAGCCCTTGACCAGGGCCACCGACGGATCGAAGCGCATCGCCTGGGCCGGTGTGATGCGCGCCGAAGCCCAGGCCGGCAGCCAGGCGGCCAGGAGGGCGACGGCCAGGTTGATGCCAATGGCCTCGACGGCTGCCTCCAGGTGAAACTCGGCGGTGACAAAGGGAAGGCCGAATTCGGCAGCGTACGCCCGAACAAAGGCCTGCCCAACCGGGTAGCTCAAAGCGAAACCAAGGATCGAGCCGATGGCGGCGATGAGGCCGGCGTAGAGGAGATAGTAGCGCATCACCGCCCAGCGGCTGTAACCCAGAGCCTTGACCACGCCAATGTGGGGCCGTTGGCTCTGCACCAGGCGGCTGAGAAGCACGTAGATGGACATGGCTGCGACGACCAGGAACATGGAGGGCACCATGCTCATCATCTCTCGCCCCCCCTCCAGATCGAGCCGCAACAGACTGTAGGAGGGGTTGTCGGCCCGCTTGACCACTGTGCGGACAGGCGTGGCGCCAAGTGCCTCTTTGACCTGGGCGATCGCCCGGTCCAGATCGTCCGGCGATTGGTTTCGGAGGCGGAGGTTCAGTTCGTTGATGGTCCCCTCGGCTCCAAATAGGCTCTGCACGGCGGGCTGGGGCATGAACAGGACGGCAAAGCCACTGGGCGAGGGTAACACGTTCTCCGCAGAGGCCACTGCCATCAAGTACTCGGGGCTGACGCCCACCCCCACCACTTGGACGTCCAGGCGCTCGCCGTCGACGATGGGGTGCAGTACGGTGCCGGGCCCGTAGCCGTAATACTCGGCCAGATGGTGGTCCATGACGGCCACCAGGCCGTCCCCCTCTTGCAGATAACGCCCCTGCTTCAGGTAAATCTGGTTCACCGGTGCCTGGGCGCCAGTGGGCATCCCCACCAGCCGTGCGCGGGCCTGGTTATCCTCGCTGATGTCCAGGCCAACGTCCATCACCAACCGCCCGGTCACCGCCTCAACCGCGTCCAGGGCAGCCACGTCCTGCACCAGGCTTTCCGGCGCAGTCCCCTCCAGGACGACCACGAAATCCTGAAAGCGCAACCGGTCCAGTGTGTGGTCGAGGGAGGCTTCCACGTCGTCTATCATGCCCATCATACCACCATAGCTGAGCACCCCCAAGAGGATAACGACGACCAGGGCCGTGAATTGCCATTTCTGCTGGCCGATGTCTCGCCACAGCTTGAGATTGATCTTTTTCATGACCTTACCACTCGATCTGTCCGGCGTCGAGGGGTTGTTCGTGAACCTCGACGTGGGCAACCTGGCCGTCGCGCAGGTGCACCACCCGATCGCCCATCTGGCCTATGGCTGTGTTGTGGGTCACAAGGATCACCGTCCGCCCTTCCTGCTGGTTCAGATCCTGCATCACGCGCAGCACCTTCTGGCCCATGCGAAAGTCGAGATTTCCCGTCGGCTCGTCGGCCAGGAGGATGAGCGGGTCCTTGGCCAGGGCGCGGGCAATGGCCACTCGCTGCTGCTCGCCTCCTGACAGTTGGCTGGGAAAGTGGTCGGCTCGCTCGCCCAGCCCCACCTTTTCCAGGAGGGCAAGTGCCCGCGGGCGGATCGTACGGCTGTTCCTCTCCACCAATTCGAGGGCAAACTCGACGTTTTCGCTGGCTGTTAGGGTGGGCAAGAGGTTAAAGAACTGGAAGATAAAGCCGATCTGGTCGCGGCGGTAGGCAGTCAACGTCTTGTCGTCGTAGGCGGCGACGTCGGTCCCGGCTACGATCAGTTCCCCGCTCGTAGGCGAGTCCAAGCCGCCGATGAGATTCAGCGTCGTTGTCTTGCCCGACCCCGAAGGACCTACGATGACCACAAACTCACCCTCTCGCACCGACAGGTCCAGCCCGCAAAGGGCATGGACCCGTACTTGGCCCATCTGGTAGGTTTTCGTCACGTCTCGCATTTCAACCTGGGCTTCCCTTGCCATTACGATACCTCCTGATCTGGACCTCGATACCTTCGAAAGATGGCCTGATTCCGGGAGAGACGGGTCCACTGGATCGCCTGCCGTGGGCACTGGTGGTAGCAACGCATGCAGAGGATACAGGCATCCGTGAAGCGAACCTCCTCGCCTACAATCTCGATACCGCCCACCGGACAGTGCTCTGCGCACCGGCCGCAGTGGGTGCAGGCCTCGCCGGCAAAAAGGCGACGGCTCATCCAGCGCTCTGTCGACTCGGCGGCCGGGCGCTGCGCCAACCCGATGAGCCAGCAACATCGGACCTCGTCTCCCAGTTCGGTCAAGCGCCCGGCCAATTGCTCAACGACCCAGGCCGTGTTTCCCGTGCCACTGAAGTAACAGATATTGATCATCATCGGAGCCTCCCCTGGCCAGTGGTCTGCAAGAGAGCGACCGTCTTGAACCTAACACCCAACAACATCGCCCTGGGTCCCGGCCTGCAGCCCTTCCAGCAGCGTGTCGACAAAGGCCTGGCTGACCCGAACCAGGTCCAGGTCAGGCATGAGCATGACATAGGCCGCCAGGCCATCGTAGGTAGCCATCATGGCCCATACCAGTGACTCGGCGTCCACCGGCTTGAATTCGCCGTTTGAAACCCCCTCCTTGACAAGCTCGACCACCAGGTCCTTGTACTTGGCCAGCATACTGGTCCACAGTTGCCCGGCCTCTTCACGGTGGGAACTCGATGCCCAAAACTCGAGAAAGAGGGTGAACAGACCTCCGGCCTCTACCGCGAATTCCGCCAGAACCCGGCCCAGCGCACGCAGCTTGCCGGCGGACGTTGGCCATTCCTCCAGGGCGCTGATCGTCCCCTGGCCAAAGTCGTCGAAAAATGCGCCGAGGGCCTGGACGAGCAGTTGTTCCTTCCCCTCAAAGTACAAATAGATGGTCCCCTGACTGACCCCCGCCCGGGCGGCCACGTCGGAGACCTTGGCCGCGTTGAACCCTTTTTCGGCAAAGACCGCCAGGGCGGCCTCTATGATCTGGCGGCGACGCTCTCCGCGCAACTGCTCACGTTTGCTCACAGTCTCGGCCATGGTTTCTCCTGTCGACCAGCATTTCTGACTGACTGGTCAGTCAGTCACTATTGTAGCACGGACTGTCGCCTTACGCAACATTGCCCGGTTACGGGGTGAGGCCAGGAAGCGGGGCCAGCTCGGAGAGCGCCAACAAGCTGGAAGATCGACGGCGACCGTTACCAGGTGATCAAGAGCAGGGTGGAGCTTGTTTTACGGCCCCGCCGGCCGCACCCGCTCGCGCACCCTCTTGAAGGGCAACAGGCGAAAGAGGAGGTCCATGTCGGGCTGGCGAAAGCCGCCCACCAGGGCCAGCACGACCAGGTAGACGGCGCCGCCCAGGGGGATGAGGAGCGGCCAGAATAGGTCGCGGGCCAGCCACATGACCACGGCCATGGCCGCCGAGGCGACGGCCGGCTGCCATACCAGGGAAACCCACGGCAACGGGCCCAGGTGCTTGCGCACCGAGTAATAGAAGGGTACGAGGAGCGCGAATTCGGAGAGGATGGTCACCACCGCCGCACCTTTGTAGCTCCAGATGGGGATGGCCACCAGGTTGGCGACGACGTTAAAGCTGACGCCGATGAGAAATGCCTTGGTCAGGAACCGCTGCTGGTCGATGGCGATGAGCACGTACTGCGTCACGCTGTTGACAAAGCTCAAGGGCAGGAATCCGATGAGAAGCTGCAGGGCGATCATCGAGTCGGGCAGGTACTGGCCACCGCCCAGGACGAGGATCAGCCCCCGGGCGATGAACGGCGTGCCGGCGGCTACGGGCAGGGCGATGATGAGCAGCAGCCGCAGCGACAGCACATAGGCCCGCATCAACGAGTCGCGGGCCGAAGTGGCGTAGCGGCTCATCAACGGAAAGATGGCCTGGGTAAAGTACTGGGGGATGATGAGCAGGCCGTCCACGTACTTGTAGGCGGCGCCGTAATAGCCTACGACGGTGTCACCCTTCATGGGCTTCAGGAACAGGACGTCGATGCGGAAAAACACGCTGGCCAGCAGATGGTTGATCATCAGCGGGAACGAGGTGCCCATCATCCAACGGCCGGTGCCCGGTTCCCAGGTGGGCCGCGGCCGGAAACAGTGCCTGGCGAGGAGCAGGCCCAGCACCACGGCGCTGACGACGTTGGCCACCACCGAGACCCCCGCCAGGCCAACGAAACCCCAGCCCAGGAGGAGGACCAGCACACCCAGGCTCACCCGGGTGAGGGCTGTAACCGTGGCGATGGCCGCGGGATATTCCATCTTCTCGTAGGCGTAAAACAGGGCGGTGAAACCGTCGGCCAGCATGGAGAACACCATGCCCAGGGCAAAAAGGGCGATGGCCGCCACGATGTCGGGCGTCATCTGGCCAAAGAAGGCATAGACCAGGATGACGCCGGCCATGAGGGGCAACGAGCCCGCCCAGAGCAGCCCGCGCAGCACCGTCGTCGTGCCCAGCAGCCGGTTGGCCTGTTCCCGGTCCTTGGACACCTCACGGGTGAGCAAAGTGCCGAGGCCAAAACGCACCAGGATATCAAAGTAGCCGATAAAGATCACGGCAAACTGGTAGCGGCCAGCCATCTCGGGCGCCAGGATGCGCAGCATGAGCATGGCAAAGGCAAAGTCGATGACCTTGTTCAGGAGCTGAAGGCCCATGGGGATGAGGCTGTTCTTGGCCACACGCTTGACGGTGGAATCCTGGTCGCTCTCGCGATAGAAACGCCCCCACAGCCAAAAGGCGAGCAGGAGCAGGCCGACGACCGCGGCCATAAACGTGCCGTACAGACCCAGCTTGAAGCTCATGGGCGTGTACTTGTAGCGGACGCGGTGGGAACCGGCTTCCAGGCGGACGGCCCGAAAGTTGCCGTCGGCCCGCAGGATCTCTAGCTCGGTCTCGCCCTCCGGCTCGTAGCCGGGCTCGGGAGCGGCCGCCGACGGGTCGGCCGGCACGTCGGAGCGGTATGCCTTCCAGCCGGGAAAGTAGCTGTCGGTCAGGACCAGCCAGCCGGGGCCCGGCATCTGCACGTCGATAAAGACACCGTTGGGCGCGTAGGTGACAATCTCGGCGGGCTGGAGGGCCCAGTCACCGTCCTGGGGCTCGAGCTGGCCCCCGGCGCCGGCATCCAGGAGGACCACCTGCCGCGGATCCAGGCTCGCCAGGCGGGCCGCGAGGTCCTCCTCGGCCACGGCCTCGGCCCGGGGCAGGGCAAAGGCGCGGGGCAGCACGTCGCCGTTCTCGTAGACGCGTATCTCGCCCTCGTAGACCAGGCGATAGTCGGGGTTCGGGATCTCGCCCTCCGTCGCCACGTAGCGCACGCCCAACAGGTCGAGGAGGGGCGAGCTGAGATTTTCCAGCCCGTAGATGGGCGCCACCCGGTTGTAGAGGAGCTCCCCCTGCTCTTCGATGGCCCGCATGTACGCCACGTACTGGGCCGGGATGATGGAATCGTAGCCGCGCACGTCGTACAGCCCGTGGAGCCAGGGAATGTTGGCGTTGAGCGTCTTGGTGGCACCCCCGGCCTGGTAGGTCGTCACCCGCCACGGCCCGCCCTCGTCCGTGCGCTCTTGCAAGAAGGCCACGGCCGGCGGCGTGAACTCGAGCCAGGCCGGCTCGGCGGCCGGGTTAAAGCCCCAGCCAAAGGCCAGGAGGTCGGCGGCGATGACCGCCAGGGCCAGGGGCTTCCACAGGGGGATGCGCCAACCGGCCGCGCTCGATCCAAACCGCGGGAGCGCGACCGTCACCCGGCGGCGGGCCAGGAGCAGGACCAGGCCGCTGCCCGCCAGGGCCAGCCCCAGGGCCAGCAGGTTGCGCCACTGGTAGGAGAGGAGCATCTGCCCGCTGCCAAACGCCTCACGGGCCGATTCCACGGCCGCCAGGAAGCGGTCGGCCAGGGGGACAAAGGGGCCGGGCGCCACGAACACGACGGCCAGCACGGCCAGGAGGGCCAGCCCGCCCCCCAGAAATCCCCAGGCCAGGAGCGAGCGGAGCCGGGCGATGCCTCCCCGCGCCGTGCCGGCTCCCCAATTCTGTAGCTCGCGGGCGCCATAGGCCGCCAGGACGGCCACGCTCAAGGTATAGGCAAAGACCCAGCGAAAGGGCGAATGGAGCTGCTTGACGCCGGGCAGCCCGTAGTACAGCACGGCATAGAGGGGCGTGCCAAAGACCAGCAGGAGCGAGACGGCGGCCAGGACGGCCATGATCCAGGCGGGCCGGCGGTCGACGCCAGGCCCCCCGGACTCCTCGGCAGGCGCGGCCTCTCGCAGGCTCGATCCGGCCCGGGCGCCGTTCCGCCGCAGCCCGCCGAGCATGGGCACCAGGGCCACGAGGGCCAGGGCGAGGGGCAGGATGCCCACGTAGCTGCCCGCCTCGACGTAATTCTTGATCCCCCAGAAGATGCGCTCGGCGGGGACCCACTGCCGCGAGACCAGGTCCCAGTAACCGTGATGCGCCGGGTTCCCGAAAAAGTCGGGCAGGAAGAAGGTGACGATCTGCCGCGTGGGATAGGCCCAGCCGACGACGTCGGCGTAGGTCACCGAGCCCTCGCGAAAGTTCCGTGTGACGAGCTCCAGCAGAGGGATGAGCTGCACCGAGCCGAGGGCCAGTCCCAGGACGCCCATGCAGGCGAACCAGAAGGCCAGGCGCAGCGCCGGCCGCCAGGAGCCGACGCGGCGGACCAGGAAGAGCAGCCGCACCACGCCATAGGCTGCCGTCACCAGGACCGTATGGACCAGGATCTCGGCGTGGCCCGCCAGGATGTGGAGGCCCAGGGCCAGGCCTCCAAGGAGGACATAGACGATGGGCACAAAGGGACCCGAGCCTTTTTCCTCCTGCCGGCGCACGGTCCACTCCACCACGGCCAGGAGGAGGGGCAGCCAGGCGGCGGCGGCAATGATCATGGAAAAGACGACGCTGACCAGGAAAAAGGCGGCAAGCTGGTAGGTGATGCCGGCCACGAGGGCCGGGAACCGGCCCAGGCGCAACGCCCGCACCAGCAAGTACATGTTGATCCCGGCCAGCCACAATTGCAGCACCGTAAAGAGGCCGTAGGCCCGCTCCACGGGCAGGACGTAAAACAGGGCGCTGAAGGGATAGAGGGCCGAGTGCTGGCCGGCCGCCAGGAATGGCACGCCGGCAAAGAGGTGCGGGTTCCAGAGGGGCACGTCGCCGGAGCGCAGCGAGCCGACGATGAACCGCTTCCAGGCCAGGTTCTCCAGCACCAGGTCGCTCAGGAGCTCGTTATGGGCCGGCTGCGGCACCCCCTGCTCGGAGGCAAAGGCGGCGTAGGGCTGCCACTGGTAGAGGTTATCGGCCGGAACGAGCGTCCTTGAGCCGGCGGACACCGGCCAGAAGAGGATGAGGGGCAGGAGCAAAAGGGCAAAAATCGCCCCCAATTCGACGAGCAATCGTCGCAGTCGCAAGAGCCAACCCTCAGACCCGAGCTTCGGGCTCGACCCGGCGCAGGGCGGAGCGATGCCGGTAGCGGATCTGCCAGGTGCGCAGGGCCGCTTCCAGCTTGATAGGCATGTTCATCTTGGAGCGGCCGATGCGCCTGTCCTCGAAATAGATGGGCAACTCCAGGACCTGGTAGCCCAGTTTCTCGGTGAGATAGGCCATCTCGATCTGGAAGACATAGCCGTTGGAGCGCACGCGATCCAGGCCGATGCCCTCCAGCGTCGCGCGCTTCCAGCACTTGAAGCCCGCCGTGGCATCCTTGACCTTGATGCCGAGGATGAGCCGGGTGTAGACGCTGTTGGCCCACCAGCTCAGGAGATAGCGCGACCAACCCCAGCGCTCATCCAGGCGCCCCCCCGAGACGTATCGCGAGCCGACGACGACGTCGAAATTGCCGATAGCCTCCAGGAAATCGGGGATGTAGCGCGGCGAGTGGGAAAAGTCGGCGTCCATCTGCACCACGTACTCGGCACCCTGATCCAGGGCATAGCCGAAACCGGTGACGTAGGCCGTGCCCAGGCCCAGCTTGCCGGAACGGTGCATGACGTGGATCTCTCCGGGGTAACGGGCTGCGAGCTCATCCGCTATCTGCCCTGTGCCGTCGGGCGAGTTGTCATCGACAATCAGGATCTCGAGCCCGGGCACACCCAGGGCCAACAGCTCGCCGGCCATGGCCCGCAGATTGTCGGCCTCGTTGTAGGTCGGTATCACGACCATCACTTTTGCATCGGCCATAAACACCTGCTCGCTACGTTGCTCCCGGTCGCCATCGCCGCGCCGCCGGGGCGGAAACTGGCTGATTATACTATGACCGGGGAGAAAGGTCAATCACACCGGCACAAGTTGACGAAACGGCACTTTGGAGTATAATGATGCCGCCGCCGTCGCGGGCGAGCAAAAAATATGAGGAGGCTCCTCCCATGATCGTTATCACGGAAGAGTGCATCGAATGCGGTTCCTGCGCCGAAGTCTGCCCTGAAGGCGCCATCAGCCAGGGCGACGGCCGGTACATCATCGACCAGGACCTGTGCATCGAATGCCAGACCTGCATGGACGAGTGCCCGAACGAAGCCATCGTCGAACAATAAACCAAGAAAAATCCCCGGACGTGGAAACACCATCCGGGGATTGGTTTTTCTTATACAATAGGTCAGCTCTGGGTATTGCCCAGGACCTCGCGCCCGGCGAAAAAGGCCTGGCGGTTTAGCTCCACGTACCTGGGCGGCACCCGCTTCTCGATAACCGCCAGCCAGGTCTCGGCCGGCAGATCGAAAAAGCTGGACAGGACCCCCAGCAGGACGACGTTCGCCGCCCGGGCGTTGCCCAGCTTCTCGGCCAGCTCGGCGCCGGGCACCAGGTGAAACCGGTCCGTGATCCGGTCGTACACGGCTCGCAGCTCTTCCTCGCTGGGATAGTGGGCTCCGCCCGAGGTTACGGTGATGGGCTTGATGGCCTGCCGGTTGACGACGACCACCCCACCCCGCCGCAAATAGCGCGCATAGCGCAGGGCCTCGGCCTCCTCGAAGGCCAGCAGGATATCGGCCTCTCCCTCGCCGATGAGGGGCGAGTGGACCTGCCCGGCATTCCAACGCACGTGGGTGTTGACACTGCCGCCCCGCTGGGCCATGCCGTGCACCTCGGATTTCTTCACGTCCAGCCCGGCGGCCAGGGCGACCTCGGCCAGGACGTCGCTGGCCAGGATGGTGCCCTGGCCACCCACGCCGGCCAGCAGAAAATTGCAGGCTTGCATCACTCTTTCCCTCCCTGGCCCGCTCCGGCCGCCGCCTGTGCCCTTTGGGCCTCCACCTGCTCGCGGAACAGGATGGCGTCGCGAGGGCACACCTGGGCACAGACCTCGCAGCCCGTGCACAGCGAGGCGTCGATGAGGGCCTTGGGCCGTTGGGTCTTTTCGTCCAGCTCGTCGCTCTTGAGGATGGCGGGGCAGCCGATGCGGAAGCACATAGTGCAGCCGTTGCACTTTTCGGCCACCACCTCCAGGGGCAGCCAGCGCTTGCGGGCCGCGGGCAGGAGGGCGCACGCCTCGCGGGCGATGAGGACGCTGGGACCCTCTTCCTGGAGAAAAGCCTTCAACGTCTGGTCCAGCGCCTTGACGTCGTAGGCCGGCACCGTGACCACGCGCTCGATGCCCAACGCCCGCACCACGGCCTCCAGGTCCAGGGGCGGCACCTCCTGCCGTTGCAGCGTCCAGCCCGTGCCGGGGTTGTCCTGGTGCCCGGTCATGCCCGTGATGCGGTTGTCCAGGATGATGGTCACCACGTTGCTCCGGTTGTAGGCCACGTTGGCCAGGGCCGGCATGCCGGTGTGGAAAAAGGTCGAATCGCCGATGACGGCCACCATGCGCTCGCCGATGCCCGCCTGGGCGGCGCCGTGGGCCACGCCAATGCCGGCCCCCATGCAGCCGCAGGTGTGGATGGCCGACAGGGGCGGCAGCAGGCCCAGGGTGTAGCAGCCGATGTCGCCGGCCACGGGCACCTTGCGCTTGTTCAGGATGTGAAAGACGGCGCGGTGGGGGCAGCCGGGGCAGAGGACCGGCGGCCGCGGGGGGATGCCGGGCATCTCCAGGTCGGTGGCCTGCTCCAGGGGCAGGGGCACGCTGGCCGAGGCGGGCAGCAGGCCGCCGGCCACGGCGCTCTCGCGGACCACGCGGGCGTCAAACTCGCCGATCATGGGAAAGATGCTCTTGCCCTCGCACTCGATGCCCAAAAGCCTGCACTCTTCTTCCAGGAAGGGATCCAGTTCCTCGATGACCACCAGGCGCTTGACCCGCGCGGCGAACGCGCGCAGCAGGCGCGGGGGTACGGGGTAGGTCATGCCCAGGCGCAGGATGGAGGCCCGGGGAAAGACCTCGCGGGCATACTGGTAGGCGACACCACAGGTCACGATCCCCAGGTCGTCGTCGCCCCATTCGATGCGGTTGAAGGCAAAGGTCTCGGCGAACTCGGCCACGCGCCCGACGCGCTCCTCGATGACCGGGTGCCGCTGCCGGGCGTTGCCGGGGATCATGACGTACTTGGCGGGGTTGCGGGGGAACGCTTCCACGGCCGGCGGATGGTCCGCCCGCTCGCCCAACTCCACCGGCGTGCTGGAGTGGCAGATGCGCGTCGTGAGCCGCAAGAAAACCGGCGTATCGAACTGCTCGCTGATCTCGAAGGCCACCGGCACCAGGTCCTTGGCCTCCTGGCTGTCGGACGGCTCGACGCAGGGGATGCGGGCGAACCTGGCGTAACGGCGATTGTCCTGCTCGTTCTGGGAGGAATGCATGGCCGGGTCGTCGGCGGTGACGATGACCAGCCCGGCCTCCATGCCCGTCATGGAGGCGTAAAAGACCGAATCGGCCGCGACGTTGACGCCCACGTGCTTCATGGTCGCCAGCGCCCGCCGCCCGGCATAGGCCGCGCCCACGGCCACGTCCACGGCCACCTTTTCGTTGGGCGACCACTCGGCATAGACGTTGGGGTAGCGGGCAAACTCCTCGAGGATCTCGGTGCTTGGGGTGCCGGGGTAGGCGGCGGCGACGACCACACCCGCTTCCCAGGCGCCGCGGGCCACCGCTTCGTTCCCCGATAGCAAGCGTTTCATCGGCTTGACCTCCCTCATGTGTAACTAGATTATACCATGGATGGGAGAGGATACAACTTGTGCGGGTTTCAATGCGCCGGCGCGCCCGAAAGGGGGGCGCGCCGGCCTGCATGGTATCGTTTTCAGGCCCATCGCGGGCGCGATGGGCAGGGGGGCTGGGTTAGCCTCCGTGTGTCCGTCCTACGAGTTGCGGCTCGAAGACTGGCGCTGCCCGAGGAACAGGCCGCCCGCCAGGGCGCCCAGGCCCGCGACGCCAAGGATCACCGCCGCGAGGGGAAAGCCCGTGCCGCCCGTCTCGGGCAACTGCGAAGGCTGCTGGACTGACGCGCCCACGGGGATGACGCCGCAGGCCACGTTCTCGTCGCCCGACTGGACGATGATGATGTGCTCGCCGTCGGCGATGGTGGCCAGGGCGACGTTCTCCGACCCCTGGAAGAGGATCGTGCCGCTGCCCGACGCGCTGCCGTCCGCATCCGCCGTCAGGTTGGGCAGGGCCGCGAAACTGGCGCTTGGCATGTCACAGGTGCCCGAGTGCAAGCTGGCCTGGGCTTCGGCGTTCGGCTCCAGGCCCGAAACGTTCAGGTTCACCTCCGACCCCTCGCCGGCGGCCGTGACGCGGGCCGTGCCGCTGACGCCCGAGTCATTCACGGGGTCGAGCTGGACGTCTACGTACTCCTGGGCCAGGGCCACGCCCCCCAGCGACAGTAGGGCCACGGCCACGACGAGCATTCCAATCCGGGCAAACTTCACACCCATCTTCCCGACATCCATTTGTACCTCCTGCGTTCTCTTGAAGTTTTCGAAGGACGACACGCTGCTGGCATAGAACCCGGCTGCTGCGATGTACTACGGCTCGCGACAATGGGCGGGGTGTTGCGAACGAGCGCGCCGCACCTTGCCAATGGGTTGGTCTGCACAGGCATTGCTGCCGGGCAGCAGGGGCACTCCTCCCTGTGCGGCGCCGCACCGCCTCCCTGGCGTTGGGCAGCGGCCCGCCAGGGTAAAGCTACATCATCTTAGTCGCTTCTCGGCCGAGGCGCAAGAGGCAAATGACCAATTTCGGGGAGAGACAAATGACGTAGCCCTCAGGGCCGCGCCGCGGCCCGCACCATTTCGCGCAGGCCCTCCACCAGCCGCTCCGCCTCGGGGCTGAGATAGCCGGCGCGGGCCAGCTCGTCGACCCGGCCCTGGAGCAGGCTCTGACCAAGGGGAGAGCGGCCCAGCTCGCGCAGGTCTTCGGTCAGAGGGTCGACCATGGCGTGGTCGTCGGTGATCTGCCCGTCGCGCATGGTGAGGATGCGCCGCGTGGCCCGCGCGACGCGCCGGTCGTGGGTGACGACGACGACCGTCGTGCCCATGCTCTCGTTCAGCTCGTTCAGAAGGCGCATGATCTCTTCGCCGGCGGCGGTGTCCAGGTTGCCCGTGGGCTCGTCGGCCAGGATCAGACGCGGCCGGTTGGCCAGGGCGCGGGCAATGGCCACCCGTTGCCGCTGCCCGCCCGAGAGCTGCGCGGGCAGGTGGTCCCGGCGGTCCGACAGGCCCACCAGCTCCAGGAGCTCGATGGCGCGCTTGCGCCGCTCGCCGCGGCCCAGTGGCTGGCCCCGCATGGGCACCTCCACGTTTTCCAGCGCGGTGAGGGTGGGCAACAGGTTGTGGAGCTGGAAGACAAAGCCCACCGTTCGCGCCCGAAAGGCGTCCAGGCTCCGCACCGTCGCCAGATCCTGCCCGGCGACGATGACCTGCCCGCTGGTGGGCTGGTCCAGGCCGCCCAGCAGGTGCAGCAGCGTGCTCTTGCCGCTGCCGGAAGGCCCCATGATGGCGACCATCTCGCCGGCGTCCAGGGCCAGGTCCACGCCGTCCAGGGCGCGGACGGCCGCGCCGTCACCGTATACCTTGACCAATCCGTGGGTTTCGACGATCCTATCCGCCTGTTCCATCCTGTCCACCTTATTCGTAGCGCAGCGCTTCCACCGGGCTCATCCTGGTGGCGCGCCACGCCGGGTAGAGGCCACCGGCGATGCCCATCCCCAGGGCAATGGCCAGCACCCGCGCCATGAGCACCGGGCTGTATTGCGGCGCCATCATGCTGCCCACGGCCGGGGCCAGGGTGATCGCCCAGGCAAGGCCCGTGCCCAGCAGCAAACCCAGGAGGCCGCCCGCCAGTCCCAGGGCCAGCGCCTCTTGCAGGATCATGCCCACCACCTGCCGCCTCCGCCAGCCCAGCGCCCGCAGCACACCGATCTCGCGCGTGCGCTCCAGGACGCTCATGAGCATGGTGTTCAACATGCCCAGGCCACCGATGAGCACCGCCAGGAAAGAGATGTTGTCCAGCAGGCCCTGGGAGGCCTGCATGTCGGGCAGGTTCTCGGCGAACTCGGCTGTCAGCGAGACGTCGACCTCGTCCACGGTGGCATTGAGCTCGTCGCGCACTGCCTCGGATTGCTCCGGGTCCCGCAGGCGGATGCCGTACATGGACACCTGGTGCGGGCGGCCCGCCAGGCGCTGGGCGTCGCGCAAGCTGACCACGGCCGAGCCCTCTTCCCAGCTCACGCCTGTCTCGTAGATGCCCACCACGCGAAAGGTGCTCTCCAACAGCCGCAGCGTGTCGCCCACGCCGACCTCCAGGGTCTCGGCCGCCTGCCGTCCGAGAATGATCTGCCGGTTGGTCTCCAGGGGACGCCCCTCCACGATGCGAAAGTGCTCGATGCCAAACTCGCGGGGATTGTAGCCCATGAGGAACAGCAGGGGCGTCTTGGGCGTACTGGCGAAGGCAAAGCCGATGCCCGCCACCCCTTCCACGCCGGGCATGGACTCCAGCCTGGCACCCACCCGCTCGTCGATGGTGCTGTAGCCCGTGTCCGACGCGTCGCGCTCCAGGGCCATGAGGTCGACGTTGCTGCCGCGGGCCATGGCCGTCAGATCGTCGGTGAAGCCATCCACCAGGCCGGTGAGGGCCACGATGGCGGCAATTGCCACGGCGATGCCCAGCAGTGTCAGCGCCGTGCGCGTGCGCCGCCGCCAGAGGTTGCGCAGGGTGGCGCCGGGCAGGCGCGGCGAAGCACCACCCCCGCCGCCGCCCTCGTAGCGCAGAGCTTCCAGGGGCAGCAGGCGGCTGGCCCACCAGGCCGGGTAGGCGCCGCCGACCAGGCCCAGCACCAGGACGGTGACCAGGGCCTGGACAAAGAGACCAGGTGTGAAATGGGAGCCCATCATCCCCAGAAAGCCCGTGGAGCCGCGCAGGGCGCTCGCGGCGACGACCCCCAGGGCGCTGCCCAATGCGCCGCCCAGCAGCGAGAGCGCCAGCGACTCGCCCAGCACGAGGGCCAGCACCTGGCCCCGCCGCCAGCCGACGGCCCGCAGCAGCCCGATCTCGCGGGTGCGCTCAAACACCGACATGAACAGGGCGTTCGTCATGCCCACGCCGCCGATGAGGATGGCCAGGACGGCGATGCCCCAGCCAAAGGCCTCGGTGTAGAGGATCATCTCCTGGCGGTCGGCGAACTCGTTGGTGGCGCTGAGGATCAGGTCGTCAAAGCTGCGCTCCACCCGCTGGCGGAGCCGGACGTCGTCCTCGGGGCTGCGCAGCCGAAGGTAGTACATGGACACGCGCCGCGGCTGGAGCAACAGCGACTGGGCCTCATCCAGGGAGATGACCGCCCCGCCGTCCTCCAGGCCGTCGCCGGTCTCGTAGATGCCCACGATGCGAAAGGTGCCGCCGGTGAGGCGCAGGGTGTCGCCGACGGTCTTGCCCATGCCCTGGGCCGCTGCCCGCCCCAGGAGCAGGGGCTTGCCCCGCACGCGCTGGGCTTCGGCCAGCGACTGGCCCTCCACGATCCGGTAGTGGCCGATGGCGAACCCGGCCGGGTCGTAGCCAAAGACGAAAAAGTAGGCCGAGCCCTCGGCCTGGACGTTGCCCATGAGCATGCCGTCGACGGCGGCGACCTCGGGATAGCTGGCCAGTTCGGCGCCGACCTCCTCTTCCACGCCGCCCATGGTGATGTCCATGGCGCTGGCCTGGGAGAGGATCAGGTCCGCCTCGCTGCCCCCCGCGATGGAGGTATAGCCGGCGCGCATGCCAGATGCCAGGGCGCCCAGGGCAATGATGGCCGCGACGCCCAGGGCGATGCCCGCCAGGGTCAGAAAGGTTCGCCCCTTGCGACGAAACAGGTTCTTCCAGATCATGGCCGTTCCACCAGCCACCCGGTGTCGTGAGCGGCACGGTACCGGGCAGGTCAGTCCACCCAGATATCGACAAAGGCCGTCATGCCCCAGCGCAGGGCCGGGTCCGTCTCCTCGAACTCGACGATGACTTTGTAGGTTGCGGCCGTCTGGCCGGGCGTCGAGACGGGCGCCACGCTCAAGACGCGGCCGGCCAGCACCCGGTTGGGCAGGGCGTCAAAGGTGAGGTCCACCCGCTGGCCGGCCTCCACGCGGGCGACGTCGATCTCGTCCAGGTCGGTGGTCTCTACCCGGAGGGTAGTCAGGTCGCCGAACAGGAGCACCGCCTGGTTGGGCAGCACCAGCTCGCCGGGGCGCACCTGGAGGAGGGCCGCCGTGCCGTCAAAGGGAGCGACGAGGATGGCCTGGCCCAGCAGTGCCTCGGCCGTGGACAGGGCCTCGCGGGCGCCGTCGACGTTCGCCCGGGCGACGTCCACCTCCGCTTCAGATGGGCCAGCCTCCAGCCTTTCCACGGCTGCCTGGGCCTGGGCAACCTGGGCACGGGCGGCGGCCAGTCCGGCCTGCGCCTGGGCCAGGCCGGCCTCGGCCTGCGTCACCAGGCTGGCGGCCTGGTCGGCCTGGGCCTGGGCCAGGGGCACCTGCGCCTGGGCCGACTCCACAGCGGCGCGCAGAGGAGCCAGGTCGGCCGCCCTGGGCCCCGTGGAGAGCCTCTCGTAATCCGCCTCGGCCATCTCCAGGTCGAGGGTCGCCACCTCCAGGGCCAGGGCCTGGGGGGTATCGCTGGCGCCGCCGGCGCGGTCGTAGGCGGTTTGCGCCTGGCGCACGGCGGCACGGGCTTTGTCCAGCGCGGCGCCCGCCGCTGCCAGCTCCTGGGGCGTCGCCCCGGCCTGGGCGCGGCTCAGCTCGGCCTGGGCCACCTTGACGCCCGCCCGGGCAATCGCCACCCCGGCCTGGGCGATGGACACGCCGGCCTCGGCCCGCTCCAGCTCGGCGCCGGCGGCCGTGACCTGGGCCTCGGCCACGCCGGCGTTGGCCTGGGCGACCGCCACCGCCTCCCGGGCGGCGGCCAGGTCTTCGGGCCGGGGAGCCGCCTGCACCCGGGCGAGGCCTGCTTCCGCGGCTGCCAGGGCTGCCCGCGCCTCGGCCACGGCCCTTTCCAATTGCACCGCCTCCAGCGCCGCCAATGGCAGCCCGGTGGCCACCTGTTGCCCTTCTTCCACGTCGACCCGCGCCAGCGTGCCGCCGACGGGGAAGCTGAGGCTTGCCCAGCGCGTGGGCCGCACCTCGCCCGTTGCCGAGACCACGTCTTCTGTCTCTTCGGGCAGTGAGACGGCTGTGGGCTGGACGTCGCGGCCACCGCCGTCGGGCGAGCAGGCAGCCAGGAGCGGCAGCAATGCCAGGAGCAAGGAACAAAGGAGCAGCCGCCGGTTTGCCATGAAATACCTCCTTGTGTGTCGGTCCGTTGCCCCACCCCGCAACCAGGCGCGGTGGGTGCGTTCCGCTCCCCAATTGTAGGGCTGGTGACCGGGCGGGACTTGACGCCTGCGTGCCACCCCCCTGACAAACGAGCGCCAGTTGCCTGACGGTCCCTGTCAGGCCGCTGCCGTGGCGCACTCCCACCCGGACCGCGGGCCTGCCGGGAAGGCGCAAGGCTATTCTAGCACCGCTGCGGACCCTGGTCAAGCCGGGCAGCGACAGGTCCGGGCGCTCCGGCAGCCGGGCACCGGGACAGAGCCAGGCTTGGGCCCCTCTATTACGCCCTGGCCGCCATTTGCCAGGGAAACCGCCCACGGCTATAATGTGCCCCTGATTCTGAATTGATGACGAGAGAGTTCGAGGAGGCATCGTGAGCGAGGACTATCTTTCGACGACCGAGATTGAGGTCCGCCTGGAGGACGTGCTGGCCTCTCCCCGGGATGGCGGCCGGCTGGAAGCCATCGTCGCCCGCCCGGGCACCGACCTGCGCGAGCTGCGTGTCGCGGCGCGGCTGTCGCCAGAGGGTGGCATGGAAGGCGACCGCTGGCTGGCGGCCGGGGAATCGCCCGAGCAGCAGATATCGCTGATGAACGCCCGGTTGCTGCGCTACCTGGCCGGCAACGACGAGGAGCGCATGGCCCTCGCCGGCGACAATCTGGTGGTGGACATGGACCTGGGCGTCGAAAACATGCCCGCGGGCCAGAGGCTGCGCATTGGCGACGCCGTCCTGGAAATGACCGACGCGCCCCACACAGGCTGCAACAAGTTTGTCGCCCGCTTCGGGCGCGACGCGGCGCGTTTCGTCAACGCGGCCGAGCGGCGGTCGCTGCACCTGCGGGGCCGCTACGCGCGCATCGTACAGGCCGGCACCGTGCGCGTGGGCGATAGCGTGGAAAAGGTACCGGCGGCCTAGATCAAAAGAGCGCCGGGGAGAATAATCTCGCCTCTCCCCGGCGCATACCTGTTTGGTTCTTCTGGCCCCAATCCGCAAGTGCGGCTGGGCCGTGGTGGCAGCGCGCAAGGGTCACGCCCTGCCTCGTTCCTAAGAGCAGATCCGTGTGGATCTCTGGTGCACCGACCCGGTGGGCCTTTCTTCTCGAGTACTCCTACTCGTTCGGTTCCGGCCTGGTCCGTAGGCCAACGGCCGGCTATGCACTCGGAGGAACCCTCCGGGCCGCCGTTACCGCTGCTTCCGTGTAGTCGATGTGCCCTCCTTTCGCTCGCCAGGGCCCTTGCCCGGCGTCCCGGGCAGTGGAGCCGCCCTTGTATTTGTGCAGGGCTTCGGTTTTTCCCTGCGGTGGCGAGCAATCTTATTGTAGCACAAGACGGCGATCCCTGCTGTACGCCAGGCCAACGCCAAGCCTACGCTGGCAGCCACCCCGACAAGAATCCGGTGGCCCCTCCCGTAGGGGCGTGCCGGTTCATCGTTGTACTTTGCCGCCCTGAGTTGACTTTCGCCCCACTTGGCCTTATAATAGAAAGCGCCGTTGAAGAAGCAAAAGTCCCTGACAAGGAGGTACACTCAATGGCAGAGCCAAGTCGTATGCCAAACTATGACGTTCGGAACGACGGGATCGGCCCCTACGCGGTCTTTTACTGTGAATCTTGCAGCAGGGAGTACCGCAGCCGGCCCGACACGACGGCGACCATCGCCAAGGACATTGGCCGCAAGGCCATGGGCGGCCTGTTGCGCAACATCCCCCTGGTGGGCAGCAGCGTGGCCTCCAACGTGGCCGCCGAGGATCCGCGCTACACCCTCAGTCTCACGAACGAACAACTCGACAAGGCCTGGGATCAGGTCAAGCACCAGTTCCGCGAGTGCCCCACCTGCCTGCGCATCGTCTGCCTCTCCGACTGGGATGAACAATCTGGTTATTGCAACGAGGACACGCCGCGCCGCAACGAGATCGCACAGGCCGAGGCCGAGCAGGCCGGGCACGTGCTCAAGGGCTTTGCCAGCGCCCTGGGGCTGGGCGAGGCCTTCAAACAGGTGAGCCAGGCGACGCAGCAGGCGCAGACCGCCACGGCTCGCTGCCCCAAGGACGGCACCGTGGCGCCGGCCGGCACCAAGTTCTGCCCGGAGTGCGGCAGCCCCATGACCCAGCCCGAGCCGGCCGCCGGCACCTGCCCAAGCTGTGGGGCCCAGGTGGGCACGGCCAAGTTCTGCCCGGAATGCGGCGCCAAGATCGAGCGCGCTCCGTCGGGGCTGTGCCCCTCCTGTGGCGCCGACGCCAAGGGCGCCAAGTTCTGCCCGGAGTGCGGCACCAAGTTGAGCTGATGGCTGCCGCGGCAGCTGAAAATCGAAAAAGGCCGCTTCCAGGGCATGATCCGGAAGCGGCTTTCGTTTGTCAGCTACCGGAGCGGCCTGCAGGCAATTGACTTATTCCAAACCTTGTGATACTATCTTGCCATATCCGCCTCTCGGGGCCACCGCCGCGCCCGGAGGGTCCTCCAACCCGGAAGGAGATCCATGACCGTACCAGGTACCCGACAACCAGGCCATTCCAGGCGCCCGGCAGCCAGGCTGCTCCTCATCCTGGCCTTTGTGGCAGGGTTGCTGTCCGCCTGCGGGCTGACTGCCGACAATGTTGCGACGCCCACGCCGGGCGCCGCGCTGCCCTCCGCGACCCAGGGGGTCAACGGCGACGCCGTGGCCGAGGCGACGGCCGCCCCGACCTCCCCGCCCACGGCCAGCCCACAGCCCACGGACAGCCCCGTGCCGACGGCCACGGCGAGGCCGGCGGCGACTTCCAGGCCCTCGCCCGCGGCGGAGGCAGAGCCGGGGGCCGTGGGCATCGGCGATGCCTACTTTCCCGAGATGGGCAACGGCGGTTACGACGCCTTGCACTACGACCTGACCCTGGCCGTCAACCCCGGCGTCCAGCAGATCGAAGGAACCAGTCTCATGCAGGCCCGGGCCATCCATGCTCTGAGCGCCTTTTACCTGGACTTTGAACCGCTCACCATCCACGAGCTGCTGGTGGACGGCCAGCCGGCGGACTATGAGCACGACGGGGACCAACTCCTGGTCACGCCGGCAGAGCCCCTGCCGGCGGGCGCCGAGTTCAACGTGCAGGTGAGCTACCAGGGCCGGCCGGTGCCGAGCAACGATCCGGCAGTGACCGCCGGCTGGTTCTGGACCGCGGGCGCGGCCACCGTCGCGGGCGAGCCCTTTGGCGCCCAGACCTGGTTCCCGGCCAACGATCATCCCCTGGACAAGGCCACCTACCGCCTGCAAGTCACCGTGCCGCAGCCCCTCGTCGTCGCGTCCAACGGCCTCCTCGTCGAGACCATCGAGGAGGACGGGCTGGCGACCTACGTCTGGCAAGCCCGCGACCCGATGGCCAGCTACCTGGTCACGGTCAGTATCGACGAATACGAGATCCACGAGGCCGAGACGGCCGGCGGCCTGCCCCTGGTGAGCTTTTACCCGGCCGACGGGCCGGCGGGCATGCAGGCGGCTGCGGACCAGATGGGGGCCATGATCGACTATTTCGAGGAGCTGTTCGGCCCCTATCCCTTCGAGACCTATGGCGTGGTCGCGGTGCAGGGGCGGCTGCCAGGGTTTGCCGCGTTGGAGACCCAGACACGTTCCCTGTTCTTCAACGTGCCCCTGAACGCGGACATCATGGCCCACGAGCTGGCGCACCAGTGGTTCGGCAACAGCGTGAGCCTGGAGACCTGGCAGGACCTGTGGCTCAAGGAGGGGATGGCTACCTACGCCGAGCTTCTGTGGCTGGAGCGCAGCGAAGGGCGGGCAGCGGTAGACGAGATCGTGGCATCCTACTACGACCAGATGGCCAGGGGCGCGCGGGCCGGCTTCTATTCGCCGCCCGGAAGTCCCTCACCCGACGATCTCTATGGCTTTCCGGTATACCAGGGGGGTGCCGTCGTCCTGCACGCCCTGCGGGCGCGGGTGGGCGACGACGCCTTTTTCCAGACGCTGCGGGCGTACACTGAACGATTTGCCTACGCCAATGCCAGCACGGCCGACCTGGTGACCGTGGCCGAGGAGGTCAGCGGCCAGGAGCTATCGGATTTCCTGGACGCGTGGCTCTATGGCAGCCAGCCGCCCGCGATGCCAGAGCCCCTCGAAGAACAGGTGGCCCGCCTCCTCTCACCGTGACCCCCTGACCCTGCAGGCCCATGATTTTCCAATTCTTTTCTTTTCGAGTACAATGGAGGGCGTGCAGGGCAGCGATTTATGTCCAGGAGGAGCGACGGGGCCGTGAGCGACACCGGAGAAGGGCAGGTTCAGGGCACGGCGCGGGAAGAAGGGGCCGCGGACGTGCTCCCTGGCCGCCTGCGCCTCGCCCTGGGGGAGCACCGGGAGTTTCTGCTGATCCTGGGGCTGTTCCTGGCCTTCCGCCTGATGTTCGTCCTCGTCGTGCGGCCCGGGGGCTACCTGGGCGTCATGACCACCTTCCACTACTACCACCTGCTGCAGAGCCTTTCCAACCAGGGCTACCTTCCCCTGGTCGACTTCTGGGTCGAGTACCCGCCCCTGGCACCCTGGCTGCTCCTGGCCGTCTATCGCCTGAGCCTGCTCATCCCGGCCTGGACAGAGCCGGGCACGTGGTACCTGATCCTGCTGGGCGCCACCTTTGCCCTTTTTGAGGCCGGCAACCTGGTCCTGTTCTACGGCATCGGCCGGCGCCTCCACGGCCGTGCCGAGGCGGTGCGCCGGGCCTGGATCTATGGCGCGCTGTTTATCCCCATCATCGTCCTGCTCAACACCTTTGACAACGTGGTCCTCTTTTTCCTCCTCTCGATCGTGCTGCTGACCCTGCACCGCCGGCCCGCCGGCGCGGGCGTCGCGGCCGCGCTGGGGTTCATGACCAAGCTTGTGCCCGCCGTGGGCCTGCCTGCCGCCTGGCTGCACCTGCCGGCCTGGTCGCAGCGCGCCCGGCTCGTGGCCGCCGTCGTCCTGGTGGTCATGCTCATCGCCCTGCCGTTCTTGCTGGCCGGGCCCGAACATTTCCTGCCGGCCTTTACCACCATGATGGACCGGGGCAGTTGGGAGACGATCTGGGCGCTCCTCGACGGCTACTATTCCTTTGGCGTGGCCGGCGGCCCTGACCGCTTCGATCCGGCCGACGCCGGAGCCGCACAGCATCCCTCGGCGCTGCCAACCCTGCCCATCACCGTCGCCTTTGGCCTGCTCTACCTGTGGCTGCTGACCCGCCGCGCGCAGTGGCAGGAGCAGCGGGTGGCCGTCGCCTTTGTCGCCCTGAGCCAGAACCTGCTCCTCCTCTACTCCCGGGGCTACAGCCCGCAATTCCTGGTCATGGTCCTGCCCTTTGTGCTGTTGTTGCTGCCCGCCTGGCGTGGGGTCGTCTACGCCCTGCTCCTGAGCGCCGCCAGCCTGGTGGAGTATCCCATCTATTTCGTCGTTCTGCCCGACGAGCCCTGGCTCCTGGCCGGCGCCGTCCTGTTCCGCACCCTGCTGTTGATCGTGCTCAGCCTGGAGTTTGCCGCCCAGGTCTTTGCCTGGCGCGTGTCCCCGCGGCGCTGGCGCCAGGTGGCGGCGGGCAGCCTGGCCCTGGGCCTCGTCCTGGCGGTGGCCGGGGGCGTGGCCGGCTTTCGCGCCTACTGGCAGGCCCGCTACGAGGCGAATCCGCACCGCGCGGCCATGGAGACGTTCAGCGCCTCGGCGGCGCAGGACGCTACCGTGGTCGTGGACGAGCAAGAGGTCTACGAACAGATCTATCCCTACCTCCATCGCCGCTTCCAGGTCAGGAGCGTGGAGACCCACGACTATTTGCCCGCGTGGCAGCCGCGCCTGGAAGACGCTGCCCGCGAGGCAGGCGAGGTGTGGCTCTATACCCGGGCCGGCTCGCCGCTCCACGAGTGGCTGGCAGCCCACCGCCCGCTGCTGTCCGAGCGCGAGTTCGACGGCTGGGTGCTCTCGGCCTGGGAGGGGGGCGGTTAGCCGGGCATGGGTGCATCTCGTTTGCCGCCCGGCGGGCGGCGGCAGCAGGCAGAGGGGGCAAAGGGGCGCCGTCAACCCACGGTCCCCGATACCGGCGGCGGCGACGCCCCCCTTGTCCTGGGCGTGGCCTGCCTGCTCTTTGCCGTCTATCTGTTCACCTTCAGCGGCAGCTACCATTCCAGCGACGAGATGAGCATGCTGGTCGCCACCGACAGCCTGGCCCGCCGCGGCGCCTGGGACATCGACCTCTTGCGCTGGATGGAAGAGCAGCAGGGCTCCTTCGGACCCGACGGCCACCTGTACTCGCGCAAGGGCATCGGCACCACGCTGGCCGCCCTGCCCCTCTATTGGCTGTCGCTACGCCTGCAGGAGCTGGGCAACGTCCAGGCGGCCATGCTGACCAACGCCGTGGTCACGGGCCTGACGGGCGCCCTGATCCTGGCCCTCCTGCGGCGCCTGGGCTATGGCCGCGGCGCGGCCCTCCTGGCCGCCCTGGGCTTTGGCCTGGGAACCATGGCCTGGCCCTATGCCCGCTACCTGTTCTCCGAGTCGCTGGCCGGCCTGGGGTTGATGGCCAGCGCCTATTTCCTGGTGCGCTTTCGCGACGCGGCCGCCGGGCAGCCGCGGTCCGGCACGCCGGCCGGCAGCGTTCTCCTGGCGGGCTGCGGCCTGGGGGTCGCGCTCCTGGCCCGGCTGAACAATGCCATCGTCGCACCCTTCCTGGGGTTGCTGCTCCTGGCCTACCTGTGGCGGCAGTACGGCCGGCGGTGGGCGGCCTGGCCGGGGCCCATCGCCCTGTTTGCCCTGCCGGTCCTCGCCGCCCTGGCGGTTGCCGCCTGGTACAACTGGCTCCGCTTTGGCAGCCCCCTCACCACCGGCTATCTGCCCGAGGAACGCTTTGCCACCCCCTTCTTCGAGGGCTTTTACGGGCTGCTCCTCAGCCCGGGCAAGGGTCTCTTCTGGTACAATCCTCTCCTCTTTGCGGCCGTCGCGGCCTGGCCGGCCTTCTACCGGCGCTTCCGGGCCGAGGCCCTGTTGGCCGCGGCCGTGGTGCTGGCCAACGTCGCCTTTTACGCGCCCTGGTACCTGTGGTGGGCGGGGCACGGCTGGGGTCCCCGTTTCCTGGTGGCGGCGCTGCCCTTTGCCGCCCTGCCCCTGGCCGCCGCCTTCGAGGCCGCCACCCGGCGCCCCCTGGCACTTGCGCGCCGGGCAAGTGGGGCCGTGGCCGCCGGCCTCGTCCTGCTGGTTGTCCTGAGCCTGGCGGTGCAGGTGGCCGGCGTAGCCGTGGATTACAACCTCTACCTGGACGACGTCCACGCCAAGCTGGGGCTCTACCACCCGGCGACGCTCTTTGACCCGGCCCACAGCCCCCTGCTGCGTCAGTGGAGCTATATCCGCGCGGCAAACCTGGATCTGGCCTGGGCGCGGAACGGCTCGGTGAATTGGGGTATGCTTCTCCTGGGCCTGGCGGCCATCGTGGTCTCGGTCCTGGGGCTGGTGGACGCACTGCAGAGGCGGCGATCGGTGTGGACCGGCGCCTGGCTGCCCCTGCTCCTGGCCGTCGTGGCGCTGCGGCTGTTGCTCCAGGCCGGCCCGGAGGGCGACGTGGCGAACATCGCCCGGGCCGTGGCGAGCCTGGAGCGCCCCGGCGAGGCCGTCGCCCTGGCCGAGGCCGGCTGGACCGAGGACTTGCAGAATGCCTACGACGGCCGCCTGCCCTTCTGGGGCCTGCCCGCGGGCGGGCAGGTGCCCGGGGCGCCGGCCGGTGCCTGGGAGATCAGCTCCGCACCCCTGACCCTGGCGCCCGTGCGCTTCTGGGCAGGAGAGGCAGGCGCTGGATTCTACCTGTCCAGGGGCCAGACGGCCATCCCCCGGAAGCCGCCGGTCCCGCCCCTGGATCCCATGCCGCGCCTGGGCAGCCTCGCGCTGCTCTCGGGCGTGGAGGTGGAGGGCAGGGTGGTGTGGCACGGCGGGACGCTGCCGGTCACGGTCTACTGGCAAGCCCTGGAGCCCGCCGATGTCTCTTATACAGTCTTTGTCCAGCTCGTAGACGAGGAGGGCGGCAAGGCAGGGCAGGTGGACCGCCTGCCTTGTGGCGATGCCTGCCCCACCACGACCTGGCAGCCGGGTGACCTGGTGGCCGAGCGCTACGAGCTGGTCGTCCATCCCGGAGCGCCGCCGGGGCGCTATCGCCTCATCGCCGGCATGTACGATCTGGAGACGGGCGAGCGGCTGCCGGTCACGGACGGCGGGGGCGAGGGCAGAGCCGGGGATTACGTTCTTTTGACAACGATAGAAGTGAGGCAATCGAGATGAATTCGAGGCGGGCCATCCTGGCCCTTGTGACTCTGTGTATGTTGGCCGCGCTGGCCGCTTGTGGCGGGCCGACGCCGAGCCCCGTGCCGGACGAACCAACGGCCACCGCGGACCTCGAACCGACGGCTACTGTGGACCTCGAACCGGCGGCCACGCCGGAATCCACGCCGCCGCCGGCCGCGGGCGCGGACACACCGGCACCAACCGGTACCCCGGTCAGCCGCACCTATCTCACCTACGAGAGCGAGGCCAATGGCTTCAGCATCGACTACCCCGACGAGTGGGAGGTCTCCGAGAGGGCGTCGATGCCCGGCACGACGACGTTCATAACCCCGCTGCAGGGCGCAGACGACACCTTTCGCGAAAACGTGACCGTCGTGGTCCAGGGCGCTCCGGCGGACGCCACGACCCTGGACGAGTTTACGGAGATGGCCCTTGCCCAGGGGCGTGAGCTCATCCCCAGGTTCATGGTGATGGAGTCACGATCCGCGACCCTGGCCGGCAACCCGGCACAGCAGGTGGTCTATACCGGGCTCCAGGGCGAGCGCGATCTGCGCTGGCTGCAGCTATGGTCACTGGTCGGCGACCAGGTTTACATCCTGACCTACACGGCCGAAGAAAACGAATTCACCGCCTTCCGGTCCGTGGTGCAGCAGATGATCACGTCCATGGAGGTCCGTTAGTGGCCGCGGGCTGCGAGCCGGGGGACCGTAGCTGCCGGTGCCGCTACGCCTGGAAGAGAGGTTCTTGATGGAGGACCGGGCAAGGCCCATGATGAGAGCAGTTCGCTTGCACGGCATCCGCGACGTCAGGCTGGAGCAACTTCCTCGTCCGGTTCCGGGCCCCGGCCAGGTCCTGCTGCGCGTGGCGTGTGTGGGAATCTGTGGTTCCGACGTGCATTACTACCTGGAAGGTGGGATCGGCAGCCAGGTGATCGCGGATCCCCTCATCCTGGGACACGAGTTCACGGCCCGCGTCGAGGCGCCCGGGCCAGGCGCCGGCAGCCTGCGCTCGGGCCAGCTCGTCGCAGTCGATCCGGCCATCTCGTGCGGGACGTGCGAACAATGCCAAGAAGGGCATCCAAACCTCTGCCCCGACGTGCGCTTCTGCGGCTGCCCGCCGGTTGACGGTGCCCTCGCCGAGTACGTGCTGATGCCCGCCCAGAACCTCTTTCCGCTCCCCAAGGCCATCGGAGCGGCCGAAGGAGCCCTGCTCGAGCCGCTTGGCGTCGCCATCCACGCCGTCGACCTGGCCCACATAAAACCGGGGCAAACGGTCGCCGTGCTAGGGGCAGGTCCCATCGGACTGATGATTGCCGCCGTCGCCAGGGCCGCCGGAGCGGCCGAAGTCTATGTGACCGAGCCCCTTGCAGACCGCCGCCAGTTTGCACTGAGCTACGTTGCGGATTCCGTCTTCGATCCAGGGGATGACAACGTGGCGGCCTGGATACTGGACCTGACCAGGGGACGGGGTGTCGACGTCGCCATTGAAGCAGCCGGCGCGGCAGAGACGCCCCAGCAGTGCGCTGACGTCGTGCGCTATGGCGGGCAGGTGGTCGTCGCCGGCATACCTCGCGACGACGCCATGACGATGAAGGCTTCCGTCCTGCGGCGCAAGGGATTGACCATCAAGCTCGTACGGCGCATGAAACACACCTATCCACGGGCCATCCGCATGGTGGCTTCGGGCATGGTCGACATTGCTCCCCTGGCCCGGCCTGTCTTTCCGCTGGAGCAGGTTGTCGAGGCCATTGAGGCAGCATCGGCCTACCGGGCTGGCGTGCTTCGGGCAGTCGTCAGGGTGAGCGACTAATCGAAGGCGCCTCGACCCACAGGCTGTCCTTCCCCCTCCACCAGCGTGCGGTACGTCTTCTCAATGCGGTCCCAGTGGCCCTCCCGGTCCAGCGACCAGAAGCGGCCGATGACCGTCGCCACCTGGCCGAGGCCGAGGCGCTCGGCCTCAGCCTCCACCTGCTCGATATAGATGGCGCCGCTCTCGGGGCGCTCGCCGCGGCGGCCGAGCATGGCATGGACGTACACTTCGGGCACGCCCTCGCGGCGGGCCATCTCCAGCAAGGCCAGGAGGTGATCCACAGAGCCGTGGGAGCTGTAGAACGAGACGATGCCCAGGAGATGCAGGCGGCGGCCGGCGTCGCGGGCGCGAGACATGGCCCATAAAAAGGCCTCGTTGCGGTAAAAGGAGCCGTCTTCCAGGGCCTGGTTGATGCGCACGCGGTCGGCGGGCACCACCCGGCCGGCGCCGATGTGCAGGTGGCCAGCCTCCGAGTTGCCCACCGTGCCCGCCGGCATGCCCACGGCCGCGCCCGCTGCCTGCAACTGCGTGTGGGGCCAGGTGGCCAGCAGTTCGTCCGCCGCCGGCGTGCCGGCCCAGGCGATGAGGTCGGCCGGCCCGCCATCGCCAATCCCCCATCCGTCCAGGATGAGGAGCAGCACCCGCCGTGGCCCCGGCGGCAGCGGCGAGAGGATCAGGCTGCGCCCGGTCATGGCCGCCGGCCGGGGCAAATCCAGGAGCTGCAGCACCGTGGGCGCCACGTCGGTGAGGGCGCCGTCCGGCCGCAGGCGGCCCGCGCCGCCCAGGGCGGGGTCGACCAGGATGAGGGGCACGGGGCTGTCGGTGTGGCCCGTGTCCACCGAGCCATCGGGATAGTACCAGCGCTCCACCGTGCCGTGGTCGGCCGTCACCACCGCCGTAACGCCTGCCGCCCGGGCGGCGGCCACGATGCGCCCCGCCTCGCGGTCGACGGTCTCGACGGCCACGCGGACGGCCTCGCGGTTCTCCACGTGGCCGATGACGTCCACGTTGCACAGGTTGGCGGTCACCAGGGCGTACCGTTCGTCCTGGAGGGCGGCGATGGTCGCGTCGGCCACGGCAGCAGCGCTCATTTCGGGGGGCGTTTCCACAAAGGCGGCGCCGTGGGGCGAGGGCACCACGATGCGCTCCTCTCCGGGCAGCCGCTCCTGGCTCTTGCCGTTGAGAAAGAAGCCGACGTGCACCGCCTTCTCCGACTCGACCACCTTGGCCTGGCGCAGCCCGGCCCGCGCTACGACCTCGCACAGCGTGTCCTCGAGCTGTTCCAGGGGCGGAAAGGCGACCCGCACGTCCAGCCCGGGATCGTACTGGATCATGGTCGCGAATGCGACGGACATGGGCGGCCGGGCAAAGTGGTCAAAGCCGGGATCGACAAAGGCCCGCGTAAGCTCTACCTCTCGCTCTCCGCGGATGTCGTAAAAGATGACGGCGTCGCCGTCCTGGATGCTGCCCACGGGGCGGCCCTGGGCGTCCACGCGGACCAGGGGCTCCAGCGTCTCGTCCTCCTGGCCCGCGCGATAGGCGGTCCGCACAGCTTCGGACATGGGGTGGCGTGTGGGTGTCATGGCTTCTCCTCGTTCGGTTTGTGCTCGATGTAAAAAGCCGCACAGGGCCAGGGGCTCCAGGGTGTCAAGGGAGTCGTGGCCGGATCAGCGACCGCGGGCCTCCAGCAGCGCCAGCAGCCCCTCCAGGGCAGCCGGGTCCAGGCCAAGGGCCTGCAACTCGGCCTGGAGGGTGGCCAGGTCGCCGTGCCCTCCCAGGTAGCCGTTCACCCGCGCCACGGCGGTCGAGTCCAGCAGGTCCGCCGTCCGGGGATCGACGGCCTGGAGCTCGTCCAGGACCCGGGGCCACTGCTGCAGCCTGTACTTCTGATGGTAGTCTTCCGCCAGGTAGAACTTCTCGTAGGGCAGGATCTGGGTATAGATGGGGCCTCCGCTCCTGGCGGCTTCGGCGTCGCGACCCTGTTCCGCCAGTCGCCGCTCTTGCTCGTCGTGGTAAAAGATGATGGACGCGTACTGGCTGGACCAGGGCCGCGTGGTCGGGCTGTGAGCCGCCCAGAAGACCCGCAGCAGCTCCTCGTACGAGATCACGGCCGGGTCGTAATCGACCTGGATCGTCTCGGCGTGATCGCCGACGTTCCGGTAGGTGGGGTTCGCGCTGGAACCCCCGGCGTATCCGACACGACTGCGCACCACACCTGGCAGGCTCCCAAACTGGGAGTCGGACTCCCAGAATCAGCCGAGGGCAAAGGTAGCGGTGCGGGTCACCGGTTCCTCTGTTTCCGGGGCCGGGGTAGCGGCGGAGTCCGGGTCGGGCGTCGCCTGGACCTCCACCGTATCCCCGGCCGAACTGAGGGCAAGGAATGCCACGGCCGCAACCAGGGCCAGGATGCCCACCAGGGGCAGGGCCAGCCGTCGATGCATCGCTCGCTCCCGCCGCTAGCCCTCGGGCTCCTGATCCTCCCGGCCGTCGAACTGCAAGGCGGCCGAGTTGATGCAGTAGCGCAGGCCGGTGGGCCGGGGGCCATCGGGGAACACGTGGCCCAGGTGCGACTCGCAGCGGCTGCACAGCACCTCGGTGCGCACCATCCCGTGGCTCACGTCGCGCTCACTCTCGACGTTCTCCTCTCCGATGGGTGCGTAAAAGCTGGGCCAGCCCGAACCTGACTCGTACTTGGTCTCGGAGCTGAACAGCTCGTTGCCACAGGCCGCACAGCGATAGACACCCTCGCCCTTGTGATGATAGTATACGCCGGTAAAGGGGCGCTCGGTGGCCTTTTCGCGCAAGACGCGGTACTGCTCGGGGGCCAGCTCCTGGCGCCACTCTTCCTCGCTCTTGATGATCTTGTCAGGCATGGTTACCCTTTCCAGTTCACCACGGCCTCTCCGCACGCTGGGGGCCGGCATCCGGAGGGCGGCGGAATCTGGAATGGATCATAGCCGGGAAGGGCGATGCTGTCTGCAAGCCAGGTCACGATGCACGCTAGTCGCAGTAAAACGCAACGCCCACCGTGCCGGGGCCAACGTGCGTGCCGATAACCGGGCCGCACTCGCTGCGCACCAGCTCCACGGGATGAAAACGCGCTTCCACCTCGTCGGCCAGGGACCGGCCCTCTTCGGGCGCCGCGACGTGGAGGACGGCCGCGTGGAGCCTGTCGCCCGGCGACACCCGCTGGGTCACCAGTTGGAAGAGCTTGTCCAGCGCCTTACGCCGGGTGCGGATCTTGGCCACCACTTCGACGTGGCCGTCGGTGAGGGCGAGGACGGGCTTGACGTTCAGGACCGTGCCCACCAGGCGCGCCGCCGCGCCGATGCGGCCTCCCCGGTGAATGTACACCAGGGTGTCGATGACGAAAAAGACGTACACCCTGCCGACGAGGGATCGGGCCGCGTTGGCCACGGCCTGCAGGTCCCCGCCCGCTGCCGCCGCGCGGCCGGCTGCCAGGGCGATGAACCCCTGCTGCATCGATGCGGCGCGGCTATCGACCACATCTATGGGCACGTCGGGCATGTTGGCCGCGGCCACCAGCGCCGAGTTGATGGTGCCGCTCAGCGAGCCGGCGACCAGCACGGCGACGACGCCCTCCACCCCCTGGTACGCCTCGCGAAACAGCGCCTCGAACTCGCCTGCCGTGGCCTGGGAGGTGGAGGGAAAGTCGGGCGAGGTGCGCAGCAGCTCGTAAAAGGCGGCAGGATGGATGTCCACCCCGTCTCGCCAGGTGCGGCCGCCCATGATGAGAGTCTGGGGCATGACGTGCATGCCGTATTGCTGCGCAATGTCTCGCGGCAGGTCGGCAGTGCTGTCCGTCACGACGGCGATGCGGCGGCGCGCCGGCTCAACCATGTGCTCCCCTTTCCCCCGGGCAGCCTCAGCCATGAGCCTTGCCGGGCTGATCAAGCTGATCCTCGGCCAGGTCTGTCAATTCGCCGATGAACGCCGCGGTCAGGAACGCGACGGCCGTGTCCGGATCCTCGTCGTCCAGGTCACTGAGCAAGGCCATGAGGAACGGGTGCCATTCGCCCGCCAGCTCTTCATCTTCGAGCATCGTCAGCAGTTCCCCGCGGACCTCATCCCGGTGCTCGGGTGTGAGCCAGCCCGCCACGTACTGCTGCATCTTCTGGATGTTGGCCCTGGCCTGGCTTGCTTCGGCCTCGGAGTTGCCGAACACCGGCGGGCTGAGGAGGTCTCCCCCCGCTTCCAGTTCCTCGTCGGTGAAAATGCCGAGGTACAGCTCGCCGTCCATCAGGGCCTGCACGCCCCTGTCCCAGGTCACGGCTTCGTCTTCGCTCACCAGGTCGCCCAGGCCGGGATACTTGGCCAGGACGGCCAGGAACTTTTTCTGGAGCTCCTCGTCCCTCCCGGTCTGCACAAGGGCGCCGACATCCATGCGCAGCGCCCCGGCTTCCTCCATGATGTCCAGCAGCTCGAATCCAGCATCCAGGCTGCGGCGCAGGATGGCCTGGACGATGCCCGACCCGGCCCACAGCTCCTCGCCGGCCTCCGACCCGAGGAGCATCATCATGCCCGCCAGGCGGCCCGCCTGTTCCTGGTCGCCCTGCATGCGGACCCGCATCCAGACAGCCTGCATGGCGTCCAGGATCTCTTTTTGCAGCTCTTCCGTCAGAGAGCGGCGGGCAATTTCCTCCATGAGGTCGAAAAAGAGATCGTCTTCCTCCTCCTCGGAGAGGGAGTTGAGCATCTCCTCGGTCACGCCTCGCTCGTCCTCCAGTTCGGCATAGATGCCGACGGTGCGCGTGGGATGGAAATAGATCATGGCGAACTCGGGTTCGTCGAGCAGGTCGTAGGACTCGAGGACGGCATCGGTCAGGGTTTCGGCCGCCGCCAAACCTGGCGGTTGATCTCCTCCCATTTCGGGGATAAAGGTCAGCAGATCCCGCGTAAGCTCGTCGTCGACGAACTCGACGTCGGGTGGGGGCTGCCAGCCCTTTTCCTGGCGCACGCGCTGCATGGCTTTCCGCCGCTCATCCTTGCGTTGTTTCTTCTTGTTCCTCCTGGGCATGGGCCACCTCCTATCATGAATGGTGCGACACGGCTGCCAGCTCCGTCTCGCCCTGCAGCGCCAGATGGCCCATTATATCACGGCGCCCGGTTTGCGACAAGAGGCTGCGCCGGGGAATCTGGGGTCAGTTGGTCCTGTGGTCCGCGATCGCCGAGCGCCGCCTCGGCGTTTCTCGCCGCA
>MTKX01001024.1_pt2 | contig 40842 bp, 36 predicted proteins | sample 1042771 | NCBI WGS metagenome assembly MTKX01 (sample SAMN06212183, study PRJNA360534) | anaerobic digester metagenome | biome: Wastewater treatment plant; material: sludge; isolation source: anaerobic digester fed with sludge from wastewater treatment plant | place: Denmark: WWTP Randers ...
GTTGTTCAACATAGCTGAATTTGAGTCCTATTGAATGGCCGTCTCCGAGAAGGGCACGAAAACCGGGAAGATCCCTTGGCGTTGAAATGACAAGAATGTCGCGGATCCCTGCCAGCATAAGTACCGACAAGGGGTAGTATATCATCGGTTTGTCATAAACCGGTAACATCTGTTTCGAAATGGCACTTGTTATCGGGTAAAGTCTTGTACCCGATCCGCCCGCCAGAATTATGCCTTTCATCTATTTTAAATTTAAGTTTGGTCAGTCAATTTAGTAAAAGGTCTTGCAGGTCTTGCAGGTCTTGCAGGTCTTGCAGGTCTTGCAGGTCTTGCAGGTCTTGCAGGTCTTGCAGGACTTGCAGGACTTGCACGACTTGCACGACTTGCACGACTTGCACGACTTGCAAGGCATACAGGTCGAGCTACCTCCTCCCTATCCCGGAATAAACGAACCCCTGTCTTCGGATCTCTGCCGGATCATAAATATTTCTTCCGTCGAAGATCACTTTTCCCTTCATCAGATCAGCCATCCTGCCGAAATCAGGAAGATGGAATTCTGCCCATTCTGTCATTAGAACCATCGCATCAGCTCCCTTCAGTGCTTCATACTGATCAGCAGCATAGTATAACCTGTTGCCGAGCTTGTTCTTCGTTTCAGTTATTGCTGCCGGATCCTAGGCTCTTACAACAGCTCTTTCATCCAAAAGCTTTTCAATCAGATATATGGCCGGCGATTCACGAATGTCATCCGTCTTTGGCTTAAATGATAGTCCCCATATTCCAAATACCCTGTCTTTCAATTTATTATTGAAGAAGGAAGATATTTTTTTAAAGATCACATTTTTTTGAAACTCGTTGGCTTTCTCCACAGCCCTGATAACATTCAGTTCATAGCCATTATCCCGGGCAGTTTTGATTATTGCTTTAACATCTTTAGGGAAGCATGATCCACCATATCCGGCGCCCGGATACAGGAATTTATTCCCTATTCTTGAATCGCTTCCGATACCTTTTCTGACCTGGTTTATGTCAGCGCCCAGCAGATCGCACAGGTTGGCGATCTCATTAATGAAACTGATACGTGTGGCCAGCATCGCATTGGCTGCATATTTCGTGATTTCGGCTGAAGCTATGTCCATGAAATAGATCGGGTGGTTATTGAGCACGAAGGTCATATAGAGCCTTTTCATAATTTCCCCGGTCTTTTCATTGTCGACCCCGATAACTATTCTTTCAGGCCTGAGAAAATCCTCCATNNTATAACCATATAACCGGTCATCGATCTGCCTATTTCCCGGGCTGCCGAAAGAATATCTGTCAGGTCTGCGCTTCCGTCGCTTCCCGACGGAGTTCCGACAGCAAGAAACACAACTTCTGCATCCCTTATGCCTTCAGCGATGTCAGATGAGAAGCTTAGCCTTTTTTTCTCAGTGTTTTTCCTTATCATGACCTCAAGCCCGGGTTCATAGATAGGAGTGGCACCGTCCTTCAATTGCTGGATCTTTTTCCTGTCGTTGTCGATACATGTGACTGTTACGCCGCTCTCAGCAAAACATGTCCCTGTAACCAGTCCTACATATCCGGTTCCTATTACGGCTATCTTCATCTGTCAAGATTATTTCAGGTAATATTCAATGAATGCAAAGATAATAGTTCACCTGAGATTGCGAAACAGGCAAAGACATCTGAAAATCTTACAATTATTGTGGCAAATTTCAAATATATACCTATCTTTGCACACTATTTTTATCAAAATAATGTCTAACTTATTAATTATTAGAACTTTTAAATTCAAATTATGAGTGAAAGCAAGAAAAAAACGACCAAAAAAGAGGTCGTTGAGAAAAACACTGAAGACGTTGTCAAACCAGTAAGGAAAATTAAAGTAAAAGAAACAAAGGAAAAACTTATTGAGGAGGCATTGGAAGAGATTGAGATACCTGAGCAGGAGGTAACTGAAGTCAGAGCGAAAGCTCCTAAAAAGGTTGAAGATAAACCTGAAGTTAGTTTAGAAACTCCGGAATCCGTATCAGATTTCTCTGTAGAAACAGGTTCTGTTGAAGCGGATTCTGCAGAGAGCAAGCCGAAGAAAGTCAGAAGCGAAAAAACGGCTGACACCAGGCCGCAGATTAACGTCACAACTGCAAATGAAGATTTTGACTGGTCAGCTTTTGAAAGTGACGAATTGAAGAATTCCCCGAAACACAAGGAGTATGAAGCCATGTATGATGAAACACTGTCGACTGTAGCAGTTGATGAGGTGGTTCAGGGTACTGTAATTCAGATGACTTCGAGGGAAGTTGTTATCAATATCGGGTACAAATCGGAAGGTGTTGTGAGCCTTAATGAGTTCCGCTACAACCCGAATCTGAAGGTGGGCGATAAAGTTGAAGTCTATGTTGAAAGCCAGGAAGATAAAAAAGGTCAGCTTCTGCTGTCACATAAAAAGGCACGGGCAATAAATTCATGGGACCGTGTCAATGCTTCACTCGAAAAAGACGAAATAATTACAGGTTATATAAAATGCCGTACAAAAGGCGGTATGATCGTCGATGTATTCGGTATCGAGGCTTTCCTCCCCGGATCGCAGATCGATGTCAAACCAATACGCGACTACGATGTTTTTGTAGGTAAAACGATGGAATTCAAGGTTGTGAAGATAAACCAGGAATTCAAGAATGTCGTCGTGTCACATAAAGCGCTTATAGAGGCTGAACTTGAGCAGCAGAAGAAAGAGATAATTGCCAAACTTGAAAAAGGACAGGTTCTGGAAGGTACTGTCAAGAATATTACTTCATATGGAGTATTTATTGATCTTGGCGGTGTCGACGGACTTATTCATATAACAGATCTCTCATGGGGCAGGGTAAATCATCCTGAAGAGATAGTACAGCTTGATCAGAAACTGAATGTTGTTATCCTCGATTTTGATGATGATAAAAAGAGGATAGCTCTCGGACTGAAACAGCTTACACCTCATCCATGGGATTCAGTTGATCCCAACCTGAAGATCGGCGACAAGGTTAAAGGGAAAGTTGTTGTTATGGCCGATTACGGAGCATTTGTTGAGATAGCCCCGGGAGTGGAAGGTCTTATCCATGTGTCGGAAATGTCGTGGTCACAGCACCTGCGCAGCGCACAGGAATTCATGAAAGTCGGTGATGAAGTTGAAGCTGTTATACTTACTCTCGACAGAAGCGAAAGGAAAATGTCACTTGGTATCAAACAACTGAAACCCGATCCATGGCAGAATATCGAGGAAAAATATACTGTCGGTTCCAAACATAAAGCAAGGGTAAGGAACTTTACAAATTTCGGTGTATTCGTTGAGATAGAAGAAGGTGTCGACGGACTGATCCATATATCTGACCTTTCCTGGACAAAGAAGATCAAACATCCGGCAGAATTCACTTCGATCGATGCTGAAATTGAAGTAGTTGTCCTTGAAATAGATAAGGAAAACAGACGTCTCAGCCTTGGACATAAACAGCTTGAAGAAAACCCGTGGGATGTATTTGAGACTCTCTTCACTATCGATTCCATTCATGAAGGTACTGTAATGGAAGTTTTTGATAAAGGTGCCATTGTAGCTCTTCCTTACGGAGTTGAAGGATTTGCAACCCCGAAACACCTCGTCAAAGAGGATGGAACAGTTGCGAAAGTTGATGAAAAACTGATGTTCAAGGTCATCGAATTCAACAAATCAGCTAAGAAGATAATAATATCCCATAGCAGGATTTATGAGGACGAAAAGAAAGCTGTTGAAGCTCCGGTGAAGAAAGCAGAAGCTGAATCACCTAAGAGATCTTCAAGGAAATCAAAATCCAATATGGAAAAAACTACCCTCGGAGATATTACGCAGCTTGCGGCTTTGAAAGAAGAAATGGAAGAAAAAGAGAATAAAGCTACCAAGAAATAGAAATATTTACTAAATTGGGGCTATCAAAAAATAACAATAATTATGGATTTCAATATTGAAAGCCGGAATAACAGCACGGTAATTCAGATCCAGGCTGAGAAGCTTGATACCCATATTGCTCCAGCTCTTAAATCTGAACTTGTGCTGGTTTCAGGAAAGGGTGAGAAGAATATCATCCTCAATCTTGAGAAATGTCAATACTGCGATTCATCAGGTCTGAGCGCCATACTTGTGGCTAACAGACTATGCAAGAACGCCGGTGGTACGTTTGTTCTTTGCGGATTAAATGAAGCCGTTGAACGTTTAATAACTATCTCTCAGCTTGATACTGTACTGACAATTACAGGATCAGTTGCAGATGCTGAAAAAATGATTTCCTGAGTTTTCAGCAATGCAGGATGCCGATGAAGTTAACCATACTTGGCAGTAGTTCTGCATTGCCAACATCAGAAAGATATCCTTCCGCTCATGTGCTTAATGCTCATGAGCGGATTTTTTTGATAGACTGCGGTGAAGGCACCCAGATGCAGCTCAGAAAATGCAGGATAAGGTTTGGAAAAATAAACCATATATTCATAAGTCACCTGCACGGCGACCATGTATTCGGATTATATGGCCTACTTTCAACATTCAGCCTTATGGGAAGAACTACCCCCGTTCATATCTATGCCCCTGAAAATTATGATGCTCTTCTGGCGTCGCATCTGAAAGATTTTGATATTCATTTGAATTTTGAGATTGACTTCATCCCCCTCAGGGGTAAGGATCCTGTTATAATACTTGACGATAAATATCTCACGGTAACCTCTTTCCCCTTGAAACACAGGATCCCGGCTTTTGGATTCCTCTTCAGGGAAAAGCCCTATGACCGTAATATTATCAAGGAAATGATCAGCANNAGCAAAAAACGGTGAAGTCATAAAAAATGAGGACCTTACAATACCTGGCCCGGTTTCACTGTCGTACGCCTATTGCAGCGATACAAAGTTTTTCAAACGCCTTCCCGGGTTCGTAAAAGGTGTCGACCTTCTGTACCATGAGGCAACTTTTGACAGGAGCCTTACCGAACTGGCTGAATTAACCGGACATTCAACAACAACTGATGCTGCCAGGACAGCAGCAGAAGCGGGAGCAGGGACTCTTATTATAGGCCATTTCTCGGGAAGATATAAAGACATATCCGTCCTGGTTGATGAGGCAAGATCGGTTTTCCCGAGGACACTGGCTGCATTGGACGGCAAGACATACGAGGTGCAGCATATTAACGATCTGTAATGAAAGATTATCTATATTTGGCTTTTTCGATAATTAACAAAAAGTGAACGAAAAGATACTTATACTCGATTTCGGTTCTCAATATACGCAGCTCATTGCCAGAAGGGTAAGGGAGATAAACGTATATTGCGAGATTTATCCCTTCAATCATTTTCCGGCACCTGATAAAAGTGTAAAGGGTGTAATTCTTTCCGGCAGCCCTTCCTCCGTACATGATAAAAATGCACCAAAACCCGACCTGAAGGGAATAAAAGGATCTATCCCTCTGCTGGGGATATGTTACGGAGCCCAGTACCTTGTTCATTTTTTCGGCGGAGAAGTCTCACGGTCCTCTGCAAGGGAATACGGAAGAGCGAACCTCCTCTATACCGACCCTGAAGATCAACTTTTTAAAGATATACCAACGGGATCCCAGGTGTGGATGTCGCACGGAGATACAATTGCCCGGCTTCCTGAAAACTATAAAATAACCGGTTCAACCTCTGGTGTGAGGGCAGGAGCTTACAGGATAAACGGAGAGCTAACCTGGGGAATTCAGTTCCATCCTGAGGTGTATCATACCTCTGACGGTAAAAAGATCNNNCGATTCTTTTATCGGATCGTCGGTCGCCTTTCTGAGAGAGCAAATTGGTGATGACAAGGTGATACTTGGACTTTCAGGAGGTGTCGATTCAACAGTTGCAGCTGCTCTGCTGAATAAAGCCTCAGGCAGAAACCTTACATGTATTTTCGTCGATAACGGACTACTGAGAAAAAATGAATTTGGGAAAGTGATGGATTCTTACCTTGGATTAGGACTAAATGTCGTTGGGGTTGATGCTGCTGACAAGTTCCTTGATGCCCTTGAAGGTATAAGCGATCCTGAGGAGAAAAGAAAAACTATTGGAAGAGTATTCATTGAAGTTTTTGAAGAAGAGGCACGTAAAGTGAAAGATGTGAAATGGCTGGCACAAGGCACTATCTATCCTGATGTGATTGAATCCGTTTCTGTTAAAGGGCCATCAGCAACAATAAAATCCCATCACAATGTGGGTGGGTTGCCTGAGCGTATGCACCTTAAAGTGATTGAACCCTTGCGGTTGTTATTCAAGGACGAAGTCAGGAGAGTCGGGTATTCACTGGGTCTTCCGGATACTATCCTGAAGAGACACCCTTTCCCGGGGCCTGGTCTGGCAATCCGCATACTCGGAAAAATAACAAGACAAAACATCGAGACACTGAAGGAAGCTGATGAAATTTTTATTGAAGGCCTTCGCAAACATGATCTTTATGACAGCATCTGGCAGGCAGGTGTAATACTTCTTCCGGTTCAATCAGTGGGAGTGATGGGCGATGAGAGAACCTACGAAAATACCGTGGTTCTGAGAGCAGTCAATTCAACTGACGGGATGACTGCTGACTGGTCGTATCTGCCCCATGAATTTCTTAGAACAATTTCAAATGAGATAATCAACCGGGTGAAAGGCATAAACAGGGTAGTCTATGACATAAGCTCAAAACCACCGGCTACAATTGAATGGGAATAGAACCTTAGGGCACGAAAATTGTTGTAACAGGTATATAATAAGTTATTTGACTATCGGTAATATTACATAATGAATTACAAAACGCTTGAAAATCAATACATCTACCCCAACCCCAACCTTGCTCCGCCGAAGCGGCTACGCGAAGGCGAGGGGGGAGTAAGTTGATTTTGACTTCGTCGAGCTCTCCCGACAAGTCGGGATCGGTTCTTCGCTCCCCTTGGGGCCGGGGTAAACGAAGAAAATCAAGGCCATTTAACAATGAACAATACATAGAAAGAGAGGAAACATAATCATGATAATCAGGAAAATTCTGGCAGTCGCTTTTATATTGATATTCTTGTCAGGAAGTCAATATGTATCAGGGCAGACTTTGACGAATGAAACGATTAAGTTTGGCAGGACGCTTAATCTGATCGAAGATTTTTACGTCGATTCGACAAACCTGAGCAAAATAACTGAGAAGGTTATAATTGATATGCTTAGAGATCTGGATCCTCATTCTACATATATATCTGCCGAAGAAGTTAAGGAAGCTAACCAGCCGCTTCTTGGTAATTTTGAGGGAATAGGTATTTCCTTCAATTTACTCCGCGATACTATAATCGTTATTGAACCAATACCGGGCGGGCCGTCTGAGAAAGTGGGCCTTCTTCCAGGAGACAGGATAGTCACTATAAACGGCGAAAAAGTCTCAGGTATCAGGATAACGACAACCGGTGTCAGAAACAGACTTATGGGACCTAAGGGAACAGTCGTCAATATTGGTGTCTTCAGAAAAGGTGTCAGAAATATTCTAGATTACACTATTGTACGCGATAAAATACCCATTAACAGCCTTGATGCAGCTTATATGCTTGATAAGGAAACGGGTTATGTGAAGCTAAACAAGTTTGCCGCAACGACCGACAAGGAATTCAGGGATGCAGTTGCTCAGCTGAAGCAGAAGAATATGAAAAACCTGGTGATTGATCTGAGAAACAACGGGGGCGGTTATATGGCAGCTGCGACAGACCTGGCTAATCATTTCTTCAGGGATAAGAACCTGCTTGTTTATCTCATCGGACGAAAATACCCGAGAAAAGATTACAAGTCTGCAGGATCAGGCGATCTCTCATCAGCGAGAGTTGTGGTCCTTACCGATGAAGGTTCAGCTTCAGCCACCGAGATATTTGCCGGCGCAATACAGGATTGGGACAGGGGTGTAATAATAGGCCGGCGCACTTTTGGCAAAGGACTTGTACAGAACCCGTTCTATCTGACTGACGGTTCAATGATCCGCCTGACAATCGCAAGATATTACACTCCTACAGGCAGATCAATACAGTCTCCTTATAATGAAGGTTATGATAAGTATATGAGTGCCTTTTACAAAAGATACTCCGACGGGGAAATGATTTCTGCCGATAGCATCCATATGCCTGATTCACTGAAATTCAGGACTCTCGTTAACGGCAGAACAGTATACGGCGGAGGAGGGATCATGCCTGATGTGTTTATGGCTGCCGATACAGCAAATTATTCAGATTATTACAGGTCACTTGTAAGGAGAGATGTTTTCCGTTCATTTGTTCTTGAATATACCGACAGGAACAGAGCAAAAATAACTTCCCGTTATACCTCTTTCGATGAATTCAAGGAAGGTTTTCAATTCACTTCCGCAGAAGTGAACGAATTCATAAAAAAAGGAGAGGAGTTGGGTGTAAAATATGTTGAAAATCAATTCAACAGATCAAAAGAAGAGATGCTGCTTATATTGAAGGCATTGGTTGCAAGCAATATATGGCAGGTTAACGAGTATTACCGGATAATTAACGAAAAAGATCCTGTCATAGATAAAGCCCTTGAGGTTATCTCAGATGCAGGAACCTATAACCGTATTCTGCGGAATAGATCTGGTGAACTTGCGGAAGGGACTCTTTAACTATTAATTAACCCTGTACCCCGTAAAATAGTATTCATATTTGACAGATGGCTGTTGGCTGTTAGTCTCATCATATGATAATATCATCACATCACCATCTATTGTTAATTCAGCCTGCAGATCTTCTTCAAAAAGATTACTGATAACAAGTGTTGCATTGGCCAGAGCCCAGTTAAAAACATGATTGCTGGTATATTCATAATATATTCCCGTGCCGCCAGAAACAAACTGGAAAACCATCTCATCGGCTTCCAGATATTCAGTATGAGATTCCTTTTTAATGCCGTTTTCATAAACAACAACCGTCCTGTCCTGTATTTCCCAGGTGCCGATTATAGCCTCAGCCAGAGGCTTATCTTTTTCACACGAAGTGAAAGTCAGAAGGATAAGAGAAAGGAAAACAACCGGGTAAAGATTCAGCTTCTTCATTATATTAAAAATTAATTTATTACACTACCTGTTTTAAAACGCTAAAAATAGCAACATGTTTTATTTTCTCATAGAGGATCAGGCAAAAAAACAGTTTATCAGCTCAAATAATTAACTTTGACAGTCATGGGTACAATTAAATTTGTGGCAAAGACCCTTTATGGTCTTGAGAATGTCCTTGCTGCTGAACTCAGAGAGCTGGGTGCTTCAGATGTAGAGCCGGCAAACCGTGCAGTAATGTTCACTGGCAACAAAGAGCTTCTATACAGGGCTAACTATTGTTTACGCACGGCTCTCTCTGTACTGATGCCTGTGGCAGGATTCAATATATCCTCCAGGGAGGATCTCTACAGAAGATCATATGAGGTAAACTGGTCAGAAGTGATTGATGCTGAAATGACTTTTTCAATAGCACCCGTGGTCAACTCAAAAATATTCAGCCATAATGCCTATCCCGGACTGGTAGTAAAGGATGCAATTGCAGATCATTTAAGGAACAGAACAGGCAGAAGACCAAATGTGGATACGGGTAATCCTGACCTGCTGATTAATGTGCATATAAGCGGGAACAGGGTTTCACTGTCGCTTGACTCATCAGTGATCCCTCTGTACAAGCGCGGGTACAGAGTTGAGCAGGGGAAAGCTCCTCTCAATGAAGTTCTTGCAGCAGGCATACTTATGCTCTCCGGCTGGGATGTCTCCACTCCACTTCTTGATCCTATGTGTGGCTCCGGAACCATACCAATTGAAGCCGGACTGATGGCAAACAATGTACCTCCGGGGATCTTCAGAAGCTTTTTCGGATTCACCAGATGGAAAGACTTTGATGAGAAGCTTTTCAATAAAGTAAGGAAGGAATACGATGGAAAGATACTTAGATCACAATCAAGGATTGCAGGATCGGATATCTCAGGGGAAGCAATAAAGCAGGCTGTAATAAATGCAGAAAAGGCAGGACTGAAGGGTGTGATCTCTTTTGAAGTGGCTGATTTTAAGTACTTAAAGCCTTTGGATAATGAAGGTTTCCTGGTATTTAATCCTCCTTACGGACAGAGGCTGGAGGTCGAAGAACTGACGGACCTGTACAAGAGTATCGGATCGACGCTCAAACATAATTTCCATGGACATAAAGCATGGATAATAACTTCAGGTAAAGAATACCTTAACGGAATTGGGCTTAAAGCCAGCCTGAAATATAAACTTTTCAACGGTTCAATTGAATGTATATTAGCAGGATATGAGATGTTTCAGGGTTCACGAAAGGACAATGTCGCCTGACATCTTTCTGAAAATGCCGTTCATCATCATAATTTAGCTGATTTATCAAAAAATGGCGCAATTTTCCAAGAACCGGTATGTGGAAAAGTTAAAATTTGCTAACTTCATATTTTTATTATATTTGTTATCGTAAAAAATTCCATATCCAACTGGAAGCTTAAATGGGCTTTAATATAGAGAGTTATTTACCGGACCAGTTAAAGAATAACATTATTCTTTTTTATAAAGGTAATGTTGATTCTGATGTTATCAATCATATACTTGATACGGTTGAGGATAAGATGATTCAGGTAAATGACCAGTCAAGACTCAGGAAAAAAGTCTATAACGTATTGGTCGAAAGCCTTCAGAACCTTTACCACCATGTTGACAAGGTACCTGATGATTTTGAGGATCAGACTTCTGAAAAATTCGGAATGCTTATAGTTCAGAAGGTCGACAGGGGTTATAAGATTATCACAGGGAACTTTGTTAAGGCCGATAATGTTGAAAGACTTGAGGAAAAGATCAAAAAGATCAATCGTTCAAGCCATGAAGAGATAAAAGAACTTTATAAGTTCATTCTCAATCACCAGAGGATCTCTGCCAAGGGAGGAGGGGGACTCGGGCTTGTGGATATAGCAAGAAAAACAGGTAACAAACTCGAATATACATTTAAAGAATATAACGATAAATATTCATTTTTCTATCTGGATATTTTAGTAAATGAGGACAATTAATTAAAGATAAATCAGATAAACCAAAAAAACTTTATAAGATGGAACCGATCATCATTGAAGGAACACCAAAAACCCCGACTGTCAGATTTGATGCTGCAGAAGGTATATTTGAAATCAAGGGACGTTCAATCCCGGAAAACTCAGTAGAGTTTTACAAACCTATCGTTGACTGGCTGGACGGTTATAAAGAAACACCTCTTAACAAAACTGTCGTAAATATAAGGCTTGAATATTTCAACACAAGCTCCTCAAAATGCATTCTGGATGTATTCAAGAAGCTTGAAGCTATCCATAAGGCAAAGAATGAAGTCGAGGTCAACTGGTATTATGAGGAAGATGATGAAGATATGCTGGAAGCCGGTGAAGATTATGAATCCATTATCAGGGTTCCCTTTAAAATGATAGAGATCGTTGAATAAACTAGTCTCCTGGCAATTTTCTGATCGGTAATCCAGTAACTAAAAAGGAGGGTGTCTCACAAAGACACCCTTAGTTTTTTCTACTCGCTTAACCTCGATTTCTTCCCGAAGGCGGTCTCTCCGGAATCAAGCACTTTCTTGAGAAGCCTGAAATAAAGAATAAAATAAAACATCAATGACATGAACCACAATACTATTATATTAACTACATATGTGTCCATCTGCCTTCCGAACAACCATTTCACCGGAGAGTAGAAGTGAGCTTTTATGAAGGGGTATTTGGGATCCATGTATATGGGATCAAGTTTCTGAACCAGCTCTCCTTTGAATTCGATTATCTTTTCTGTCTCATTTTTGTTTGTAACAAACTCCTCAAGTGATTCATTGGCATAATCATCACGTAGCTTCAGAAACGCCTTGTTATCCGTCTCCTGGAGCTTTGTCAGTAACGCATCTTTCTTGTTTTTGGCATTATTTGAATAGGCAACAAAATATTTCCGTTCAACCTCAAGCCGGGCAAGTGCTTCCGTAATTATTTCAGGAGTCACCTGTTCAGGAGTAAGCAGCTCATATTTATCAAATTTCAGTGAAGGATAGTTAATAGCATCCTTCCGGAATTCGTTATATACTACCCTTAGCTTGTTATCGAAATCCTTACTTCTTGTATTATTGTTAAGATCAGTCTGGATTTCTTCCAGGTTACCCTTAACCTCTATATACCAGTAGTCTTTCTTATATTTTGCAAGACTCATTGCCTTATCATAAACATAGAACTGCCGCTCATACCTGTTATCTTTGAATTGTTTCACGGACAGTGCTTCATAGCCCCATCTGGCTGATAATAGCTCACCATATACCGGTATAGATACAGGTGATGAAAGATTTGGATTGAGTTTTTCGAATTTTACCATTATACCACTTAGAATAATCTGCGGGATAACAAGGAATGGTATCAGGATATATATTGTTACAACAGCTTTAAAGCTGTCGGAGATTATTAGTCCCATCAGGTTGGCACCTGCCCAGCAGGAAAACAGTACAAGCCAGTACTGAAAGAACATCCCTTTTATACCTATTATCGTATTACCTATCAATACAAAGGTGAGTGCCTGGATAGCTGAGATACCAAGCTGAACGAAGACTTTTGATACAAGGTAACTGTTCCAGCTTAGGTTCAGGAAGGCCTCCCTTTTAAGTATTTTCCTGTCTTTAATGATCTCTTCAGCACTGACAGTAAGCCCCATGAATATTGCTATGATCACAGACATGAAAATATAAACCGGAAGATTACTGTTCTCATAGAGGGTGTATTTTGGAGCGGAGACGCTTTCATCGAAATACCGGATAAGAAAGGAAAGCGCTGCCGCCAGGATGGGTGCTTCAAGAAGTGTAATAAGAAGATATTGCACGTCAGACAGTTTGGAGAGGAGATCGCGTTTGATGAAAATGATAAGCTGCCTGAGCATCCCCGGAGACCTGAAATTGATCTCAGGCAAAGCTCCTCCTGGTTCAATATAGTCTTCTTTCTTTTCAGCTTTGTAATGATTACTCCAGTCAGCCGGAGATATTCTCCTTGTATCGGTAGGTTTTCCGCTTTCAGTAAAGACACGTGTCTCTACAATATTAAATATCTGTTCAGGATTAACGTTACCGCAGACATAACATTCACTTTCGTTATAATTAGCCTGTTCAATCTTTCTCTTGAAATATTCAATCGATTCAATAGGATTTCCGTTGTATATCAGGTAACCGCCCGTGTCAAGTATTATAAGCTTATCAAACATCTTGAAGATGTCAGAAGAAGGCTGATGTATCACTATAAAAAGAAGCTTACCTTTACGCGTAAGATCCTTTAAAAGGTCGAGAATATTTTCAGAGTCACGCGATGAAAGCCCTGAAGTAGGTTCATCAAGGAACATTATAGCCGGTTCACGGATCAGTTCCAGTGAAATATTAAGCCTTTTTCTCTGGCCGCCGCTGATAGCCTTGTTAAGGGGTGTCCCGACTTTCATATCGCGGATCTCATACAAACCCAGGTTTTTCAGTACGTTATCAACCTTATTGATTATTTCCCTGTCCGAGATATTCCCGAAACAGAGCTTGGCGTTGTAATAGAGATTTTCAAATACAGTCAGCTCTTCGATAAGAAGGTCATCCTGTGAGACATACCCTATAAGACCTTTGATTTTTTCCTTTTCCTTATGGATGCTTATGCCGTTTATGAGAACTTCCCCATCGTTGGGAGGATTAATACCGTTGAGGACANNGAGGACACTCAGCAGGGTAGACTTACCGGCACCGCTTGCGCCCATTATCCCAACCATCCTTCCGGATTCTTCCCTGAAGCTCATATGGTGGATGCCTACCTGTCCCGTTTTGAAACGATACTCAATATTGTTAACCTCATATACCACCCTTGATGATTCAAATTCCTCCTTTAGGAATTGCATTGTCACATCCCAGTAATATATTGGTTTGATCTTATATCCCTTTACCGATGATCCTGAACTTAGAGGATAGACCTTATCTTCCTGCAGTAGTTGTCCATTCATTGAGAGTTCACCGGAACCCGTATATCTCAGGAAGTAAAGTTTTACTGAGGGAACGAATAGAATCCATATCTGCCCTCTCAGCAGCTCTTTCCAGATATGTTTTGCCTCTTTAAGATCACTTTCCTGGTTACCGTTTATCAGAAGAAAATTCTCGGAATCGGGGAAGTTATGGAATGAATTAAGGACAAACTGCTCGATGTATCCGTATTCTTCACTTGTTATGTTGAGGCCTTCAGCAAGTGTGCTTATAAAACCCAGTTCAAGAGGACTCACTTCAGGATTGCCTGATTTGCAGAATTCAAGGGCCTGTATCACAACAACGATCCTTTGCTCCTGGTCAAGCTGTCCCTGTTCGTTAATCTCCTTGCAAAGTTTCCGGATCCTTATGGCTATTGCCCCCTCACGTCGCTCAGCACTGCTCTTCTCGAGCTTTTTCCTGGCTTCATCATAGGCAGCATCATATTTTGCGAGATACACCTTCACAAGTTCCTCATTCAGAAGTCTTCTAAGGAAAGCCTCAACAACCCCTCTTCTCTCATGATCGTCAGCAAGAGGTTTTGCAATGATCGCAAACAGCTGCATCAGTGTTTCCAGGATCCTTTCACTCATTGGTGTTGCCCTNNGTTATAAAATTTAATAATCGCACAAACATTAAACAGGCTTTACATTCAGCCTGTAGAACTATTTTTCTTTCTTTTTTTCTTTTTCTTTTCAACTGAAAAACCAAATTTTCCGATCAGTTTTCCGGTTTCATAATATTTTCCGTGAACATAGCACAAAGGTTCTGCATCGTGTAGTCTGAATACTCCGGTCTCCTCATTGTAGTATCTCGTATCGGCATGAACAGCTACTACCTCTGATATGAACATGTGATGTGAACCCAGTTCCTTTACTTCCCTGACAACACACTCAATGTTCACCGGAGACTCTTTAATGAGCGGAGCTTTTATTTTGGTGGCGGTTTCCGGCGTTAATCCCATTTCCTTGAATTTGCTATGCTTGCTGCCTGATCTCACACCGCACCAGTCGGCAGCATGAGCAAGCGGTTTTGTGGTAAGATTAATGACAAATTCCTCTGTTTTACGTATAATATTATATGAGTGCCTCTCAGGCCGGATTGAAATGTAACACATGGCCGGATCGGTACATATAGTGCCTGTCCATGAAACAGTTATTATATTGTATTCAGAAGGATCTGTTCCGCAGCTGACCATTACAGCAGGCAGAGGGTAGATCATAGTACCTGGTTTCCACAGTAGTTTTGACATTAGCAATGATTGTTTCAGACTGTCTCAAAGATAACATTATATTAATTGACTTCCTATTTGACAGTTTGACATTAAAGCATCAGATAATCATGTCAATTCGTCTATTTTCCTCCAATGGCAGATAATTTGATCGGTTTTCTCAAAACAATCAGCAATGAATCTGAATAATTTCACACTTAAGGCGCAGGAATCTGTTCAGCAGGCATTTAATATAGCCTCGGCAGCAGGACAACAGGCTGTTGAATGTGCACATCTCCTGAAGGGAATAATGACCGAAGCGGAAAGCGTCACTGAATTCCTTTTTGGTAAGCTGGGAGTCTCCTCGGCACAGTTATCACGTGATCTTGATAAACTAATTGATACCTACCCCAGGGTGTCTGGTGCTGAAGCATACATCTCCGGTTCCTTATCAGAAGCTTTCCGGAAAGCAAACAGTTTTGCAGCAGAAATGAAGGATAAATTTGTCACTGCAGAGCACCTGATGATGGGTATCCTGGATACAAGCGACAAAGCTTCCCAGCTGCTTAAGGACAAGGGAGTCACTCTTAAGGCGTTAAAGGCAGCTGTTAAGGAATTGCGCAAAGGCGCCACGGTTGACAGTCAGACATCTGACGATACCTTCAACTCCCTGAACAGGTACGCGATCAACCTTAATGAAAGAGCAAGATCAGGCAAACTCGATCCCGTTATAGGCCGAGATGACGAGATAAGAAGAATACTTCAGATTCTTGAGCGCCGCACCAAAAACAATCCCCTGATGATCGGTGAACCAGGTGTCGGAAAGACAGCTATTGCAGAAGGTATAGCTCACAGGATAATAAGGGGTGATGTACCGGAGGATCTCAAATCAAAAGTGATCTACTCACTCGATATGGGAGCCCTGATAGCAGGCGCAAAGTACAAGGGAGAGTTTGAGGAGAGACTGAAATCGGTTGTAAATGAAGTGATCGGTGCCAACGGTGAGATAGTATTGTTCATAGATGAGATTCATACCCTTGTGGGCGCCGGGAAATCGGAAGGGGCAATGGATGCAGCAAATATTCTGAAACCGGCACTGGCACGGGGTGAACTCAGAGCTATTGGTGCAACCACCCTGAATGAATATCAGAAATATTTTGAGAAAGACAAAGCCCTTGAGAGAAGATTCCAGGTGGTAATGGTCGATGAACCTGACCGCGACGATACTGTGTCAATACTCAGAGGCATAAGAGAGAAATATGAGGCACACCATAAAGTGATAATCAGGGATGAAGCTATAATTGCGGCAGTGGATCTTTCTACCCGTTATATAACCGACAGGTTCCTCCCCGATAAAGCTATCGATCTGATCGATGAGGCGGCCGCAAGACTTAGGCTGGAAATGAATTCAGTCCCTGAAGATATCGATGAGGTGGAACGTTCCATAACCAGGCTGGAGATAGAGAAAGAAGCGGTACGTCGTGATGGTGACAGAGAGAAAGAAGAAAATATAGCCAGGGAGCTTAGCGAGATGCAGTCTAAACGGGCCGAACTGAAGGCAGCGTGGGCTTCTGAAAAGGATATGATAGGGAAAGTGCAGTCAAAAAAAGAAGAGGTTGATGCCCTCCGCTTCGAAGCTGAACAGGCTGAACGTGCAGGTGATTATGGCAAAGTGGCCGAAATAAGATATGGCAAAATAATCCAGATAGAAAAAGAAATCGCTGATCTGAAGGAAAAAATTGAAAAGAAACGGAGCAAGGGGGCGCTCATTCGTGAGGAGGTCAGATCGGAAGATATTGCCGAAATAGTATCAAAATGGACAGGGATCCCAGTCTCCAGGATGATGGAAAGTGAGAAGGAAAAGCTTTTGCGGCTTGAAGATGAGCTCCATAAGAGGGTAGTTGGACAGGATGAGGCTATAAGGGCAGTATCTGATGCTGTAAGACGTTCAAGAGCCGGGCTGCAGGACCAGAAGAGACCTGTCGGATCGTTCATATTCATCGGAACGACCGGTGTTGGCAAGACCGAACTGGCACGTGCTCTTGCAGAATTCCTGTTCAATGATGAGAACCTGATGACAAGAATAGATATGTCGGAATACCAGGAACGCCATTCGGTGTCAAGGCTTATCGGAGCTCCTCCAGGATATATAGGTTATGAGGAAGGAGGACAACTGACAGAAGCGGTGCGACATAAACCATATTCAGTGGTCCTGCTCGATGAGATAGAAAAGGCGCATCCCGATCTTTTCAACCTGCTTCTGCAGGTTCTTGATGAAGGAAGACTGACTGATAACAAAGGACGTACTGTGAATTTCAGGAATGTCATAATTATAATGACATCTAATCTTGGCTCCGAAATGATCAGAGACAGAATGGAAGAATGGGATAACAAGATGTCGGAGGAAGAGCATGAGAAACTGAGAAGAGAGATCTTCAACCTGCTCAGGAAATCGCTCAGACCCGAGTTCCTGAACAGGGTTGACGAAATAGTAATGTTCAGGCCCCTGGCCTTCGATCAGATCAGGGAGATCGTTGAAATTCAGATCAGAATGGTCAATAAGATACTTCAGGCTAACAACATTGAGATGAAGGTAACTGACGAAGCAATAAACTGGCTTGCGGAAAAAGGCTTTGATCCCCAGTCAGGCGCCAGGCCTGTGAAGCGTCTGATCCAGAAGGATATAGTTAACGAATTATCGAAAGAAATAATTGCCGGAAGGATACATAAGGATTCGGTTGTCACGATATCGGTAAAGGGAGGCAGGCTGGTTTTTAAGCAATAGGTAGCAATGGTGCAGGGTGCATGGTCCAAGGTACACGGTTTTCAATTCCCCCTTCGAAGGGGGTTAGGGGGATGTTTTTTCAGGGTACAGGATCTCTAATTCTCCCTTTGAAGGTTGGAGCGAAGCGGAAATCCCCTACTTCATTGCCCGCATACACTCTTCCAGGTTTTCATAGATATCAAATACCGTATTGAGATGAAGTGTCCGGAATATATCAATCAGGGCTGGTTCGTTGTTTACAAATTTGAGAGTGCCGTAGTTATTCCTGGCAGTCCTCATGATCGAAAGGAAACTCCCAAACCCTGTACTATCGATATATTTTACTCCGCTAAGGTTAATTATCACTTTAGAGTTGGCTATCTCAAAGATCTTACTTATCTCCTCCCTTATTTCATCAGTGACAAGAGCGTTTATTGTGTCGGTAGTGAATGAAACAATATCAACTTTCTCTCTCTTCTCAACATTGATCATTCATTTCTGCTTTAGTCTGTTAGAGATCAGATCATCAAGTTCCTTGACGGCCTCTGAGGTGTCTTTCTCAAATTTGCCTATGTAGTATTCGTATTTTTCCGCTCCTTTCCCTTCTTTTGCCTCAAGCTCAAAGGATTTTAGCATTGCAGCAAGATCATCCATCCCCATGATTGCAACAGACGACTTTGCTTTATGTGCAAGCAGGCCAAGAGAGTAATAATTCTTTTCGGAGTGAAGTTTTTTCATTTCCTGAAGTATCTCCGGCACCTGTTCCTTGAAAATACCAATGATTTCTGACATTATGCTATAATCATCTCCGGATACTGAATCAAGGTAGTCAGTATTGATTAGCTTATAATCCATATCTCAGGTAATTATTGATCGGGTTTAAAGTCTGCAAAGAGTGAAACAAATATAAAATATTTTTAGTCTGAAATAGTCATTTGTCATGCTTATATAGAAGGTTTTTTTAAAAAAGGAAATTAGTGCTAATTTTATGGACATAAAAACTCCATTTTATGAAAGCTATTTCAGGCTTTATTATTCCGGTAATTTTTGCATTCTCGCTGCAGGCAGGCGCCCAGACAGATGTAAAAATAGGAAAGAAGGAATTCATGAAAGAGAAAACAGGTTTCAATGAGGCCTGGAAACATATCATCGACGGTGATGCCTTTTTCCGCCTGAAAGGGATATGGTATGGCTATGCCTACGAAGAATATCTTCAGGCAGGAGTATATAATGGTCTTAACCCGGAATTGAATTATAAAACAGGTGTTGCAGCGCTGATGTCGGATCACAAGGAGAAAGCATCTGATTATTTCTTTAAAGCATACGAATTAAAAAATAATGTTACAGATGATATTCTCCTTATGATGGGAAGAGCCCTTCAATATACAGGACGGTATCAGGAAGCTCTTGATAAACTGAACTCCTGGCTCATTTCTTCTAAAGAAAAAGACGAGAAAAAAATATCAGAAGCGAATAAATATATCGCCGAATGCAATTCAGCCCTGCTGCTGGCGGGTGATACACTAAAGGCTCAGATAGGAAACCCCGGCTCTGTAATAAACTCAAATGCTGACGAGTACGCTCAGGTTATTTCTGCTGACGGTGCATCAATGTATTTTGCCTCCCGCCGCGCAAAGTCAGGCTCAAGCAAGACATATAAGGACACGAAATATGATGAGAATATATTTTTATCAACAAGATATGAAGATAAATGGGGACAGGCAGCACTGGCTTCGAAGGAGCTGAGCACAAATTACTGCGAAGCCCCGCTATACCTCAATGCAGCCGGTGATGAGCTTTACCTGTACGTGGGTTATGAGAATGGAGGGGATATTATGGTTTCACGGTTGAAAAATGGGGTCTGGAAAAAACCTGATCGTATACCTTATAAAATAAACTCTTCCGGGACTGAAACCTCATTTACTGTTTCTCCTGATAATGATGAAGTATGGTTCGTTACAGACAAGAAAAAAGACAGCAAGGGAGGGAAAGATATATATTTCATAAAGAAGATGGGGGAAAAGAAATGGTCCGGTCCTCAAAATGCCGGGAACGCCATAAATAGTGAATATGATGAGGAATCATTAAGGTTCTCGGGAGACGGCGATACACTATGGTTCAGTTCAAAGGGTAGAAATTCAATTGGAGGATATGATGTTTTTTACAGTGTGAAGGATGAAAATGGTGTCTGGAAAGAAGCCGTTAATTATGGGAATCTTTTAAATACACCTTGCGATGAGTTGTTTTACACTCCACCGAGAGGCAGGTACGGAACATTCTATTTTTCATCCAATCGTTCCGGCACTCTCGGAGGACTGGATATTTTTGAAGGGAGAATAATTCCGCCTCCTCCGGAACCGGAACCAATACCTCTGCCTGAACCTGTTCCTCCGGCAAAACCTGATACAGTTGTGATCCGGGATACCGTTTTTATTGTAAGGGAAGTAGCACCGGCACCTCCCCAGCCTGTGCAGATCCCCGAACCACCGGAAAAACCTGTTATTTTCCTTACCGGAAGAATCTCCGATACAGAGTCAGGTGAACCCGTAATGGCTAAAATCGATGTGATAGATCTTACTACTGATGCTGTTATTTCAACAACAGCCAGTTCCGATGTTGACGGTACCTACAGGGTGAGGCTACCTGAAAAGAGATCATACATGGTAGATATACGGGGCAGCGGATTCCTGTCAGATATGAGGCGGATCAATATTCCGGAAAATTACTCAGGAGATGTCTTTAAGCTTGACGTCCAGCTTGCCAAAATCAAAGTGGGCAAGAAAGTTATTCTGAACAACATCCTCTTTGAGACAGGCAAGTCCGTGCTTACACCAAGCTCCTCTGCAGAGCTTGACAGGCTTGTTGGTATACTTCAGGAGAATGCGAATATGCGGATTGAGATTTCCGGCCATACCGACAATACCGGAAGTGAATCATTGAATTTCAGGCTCTCCGAAGCCAGGGCTAAGGCTGTAGTGGATTACCTTGTGAAGAAAGGGATCGTCCAGAGCCGGCTTGAATTCAAAGGATACGGACCACAGCAACCTATTGCTGACAATGCAACGGCTGCCGGNNGCTGCCGGAAGGTTACAGAACAGAAGGGTCGAATTCAAGATACTTGAGTTCTGATGGACCACAGATCAGCAATAACTGAATGACAAAAAAAAATTAAGTAATACAGCTTTTAAAACATGAAGACTACTCCCTTTACAGAATTCCATATCAGGGCAGGGGCAAGGATGATCCCTTTTGCAGGTTATAATATGCCTGTTGAATATACAGGTATAAATGATGAACACATTACAGTGCGCCAGGCCATAGGGGTCTTTGATGTATCGCATATGGGTGAATTCTGGGTAACAGGACCGTCGGCATTTGATTTCCTTCAATATATTACATCAAATGATGTCTCATTACTCTTCGATGGTAAGGTGCAATACTCATGCTTCCCGAATGGCAGGGGAGGGATAGTCGACGATTTGCTTGTCTACCGGTTCGGACCTGAAAAGTACCTTCTCGTTGTCAATGCCGCGAATATTGAGAAGGACTGGAACTGGTGTGTCAGTCATGCCCCGGAGTTTGGTTTAACTCCCGGGAAAGAGCTGATAAACGTATCTGATGATACTGCTCAGCTGGCCGTTCAGGGACCTCTGGCCCTGAAAGCCATGCAGAAGCTTACTGACTCACCGATTATGGATATGGAATATTATACTTTCAGGGAAATTAAATTCGCCGGGATCAATAATGTTATCTTCTCCACAACCGGATATACAGGTTCCGGAGGATGTGAGCTGTATGTTAAGAACAGTGATGGTGCAAAGCTGTGGGATGCCGTATTTGAAGCAGGTAAAGAATTTGGAATTAAACCCGCCGGATTGGGAGCAAGGGATACTCTCAGGCTCGAGATGGGTTATTGCCTCTACGGTAACGATATAAACGATCAAACCTCCCCGATAGAAGCCGGGCTCGGATGGATAACCAAATTTACTGATAAGAAGAACTTCATTGATAAGGAGCTGCATCTGAAACAGAAAAATGAAGGTGTCTCCAGAAGACTTAAAGGGTTCATACTGAAAGAAAGGGGGATCCCAAGGCAGCATTACGAGGTTGTCGATCAGTCAGGAAATATTATCGGAGAAGTCACCTCAGGTACTATGTCACCAATGCTTAAACAGGGTATAGGGATGGCTTACCTTGCAAAGGGATTCTGGAAAACCGGATCGGAGATCTTAATAAGGATCAGAAACAAAGATCTGAAAGCTGAAGTTGTTGATTTTCCGTTCTACAAATAAAGGCATTAAGGCTTTACGGCATTACGGCTTTACGGCCAAAAATTNNCCTATACGCCCTAATGCCGTGACGCCTTAACGCCGTAACGCCTTTTAATTGTATGTAAGAAATGAAGAAACGGACCCTGGAGACTTGTTTTTCACCCGCTATGTACGAGCCGGAGCGTCATAAGGGCTCACTAGTGGTAATAATTGATATACTTCGTGCCACCTCTGCGATATGCTCGGCATTTGCAAATGGTGTTAAATCAATTATTCCGGTTGAAAGCATAGGGGAAGCAAGGGATTACAAAAACCGTGCCTATCTGGTTGCAGCTGAGAGAGATGGGATAATCCTTGATTTTGCCGACTTTGGCAACTCCCCATTTAATTTTACACGTGATAAGATTGAGGGAAAAACTATAGTATACAGCACTACCAACGGAACAGGAATAATTAAGCTTGCATCGTCAGCCGCTTATATAGTGATAGGATCATTTCTGAATATAACTGCCCTTACAAGATGGTTGCTGGAGAAGGATCAGGATGTCATACTCTTTTGTGCAGGATGGAAGAACAGGTTCAATCTTGAAGACAGCGTCTGCGCCGGAGCCTTTGCAGAAAAACTAATGAACAGCAGGCAGTTTGATACTATTTGTGATTCAACAAAGGCAGCAATAGATCTTTGGGGACTGGCAAAGGATGATCTTAGACGGTATATCGATAAAGCCGCTCACAGATCGAGATTAAAGGCAAACGGACTGGACGATTGCATCGATTTCTGCCTGACTCCGGATTATACCGATAAAATACCCGTAATTAAAGATGGAGTTCTTGTTGATAATATTTTATAAATAAAAAGATAGTTTTAGTGTTAATTAATTAACAATAGAGTTTTTTTTTGATTATTTTTGCTGAACATACGTAGAATTTAAAATTTTTTATAAACCGTTTAAAAATGAAAAAACACAACTTTTATGCTGGACCTTCAATTCTTCCGCAGTATACACTCGACAAGACTATTGAAGGAATAAGGGATTTTGCCGGAACCGGATTATCAATAATGGAGATATCTCATAGGAGCAAGGAATTCATTGCTTGTATGAACGATACTATTGCTCTTGCCAAGGAGCTTCTCGAAGTACCATCCGGTTATCAGGTAATCTTCTTAGGAGGTGGAGCCAGTATGCAGTTCGCAATGGTTCCGATGAACCTGATGGTGAAAAAATCTGCTTACCTGGTAACTGGCGAATGGGCATCCAAAGCATTCAAGGAAGCAAAAATATATGGTGAAGCTGTCGAGGTAGCTTCCTCTAAAGATAAGAACTTCAATTATATACCTAAGAACTACACCGTTCCTGCCGATGCTGATTATTTCCATATTACTACTAATAACACAATATTCGGTACCGAGCTTAAAAAGGATCCAGATGTAAAAGTTCCGATGGTTGCTGATATGTCTTCTGATATCTTCAGCCGCCCTGTTGATGTAGCAAAATATGCCATCATCTATGCAGGTGCCCAGAAAAATATGGGTCCGGCAGGTGTTGCAATGGTAATCATCAGGGAAGATGCCCTTGGAAAGGTGACCCGTCCTATACCAACAATACTTGATTACAGGACACATATCAAGTCAGAATCGATGTTCAACACTCCTCCATGTATAAATGTCTTTGCAGTACAGCAAACCCTGCAATATCTTAAGGACCTTGGTGGTGTGAAGGTCATGCAGAAGAAGAACATCGAGAAAGCTGCGATACTATATGATGAGATTGACAGAAATAAACTTTTCGTCCCGACAATTGCTGATCCGGAAGACCGTTCAATAATGAACATCTGCTTTGTCATGGCTCCGGAATATAAAGAGCTTGAACAACCTTTCTCTGATTTCGCCAAGTCAAAAGGTATGGTGGGAATAGCCGGGCACCGTTCAGTCGGAGGCTTCAGGGCATCTACATATAATGCCCTGCCTAAAGAAAGCGTCCAGGCTCTCGTAGATGTAATGAAAGAATTTGAAAAGAAAAATTAATCCGATTGTGACCATGAAAATACTTGTTGCAACTGAAAAACCATTTGCACCTATTGCAATAAAACTTATCCGTGAGGTTACGGATGCTGCCGGACATCAACTTGTTCTTCTTGAAAACTATAAGGATGTATCAGAGCTTCTTGCTGCCGTCGCTGATGCCGATGCTATGATTGTCAGATCCGATCTGGTTACGGCCCAGGTACTTGATGCCGCTAAAAAACTTAAGATAGTCGTAAGAGCAGGCGCCGGTTATGATAACCTTGACCTTCCCGCATGTACTGCCCATAAGGTCATAGCTATGAACACTCCTGGCCAGAACTCAAATGCCGTTGCTGAACTTGCATTTGAAATGATGCTGTATCAGGCCAGAAATGGCTTTGCCGGGAAATCCGGCTCGGAATTACGGGGTAAAACCCTTGGATTACAGGCTTTTGGGAATGTCGGTAAGTACATGGCTGAGATAGCAAAAGGCTTCGGGATGGATGTCTTTGCTTTCGATCCTTTCGTCAGCGACGAAATCATAGAGAAAGCCGGAGTAAAAGTGTGCAAATCGGTTGATGAACTATATTCAAAATGCCAGTACGTATCATTGCATATGCCTGCAAATGACAAAACAAAGAAATCGATCGGTTACGATCTTCTTAAAAAAATGCCGAAAGATGCAGTTCTCGTAAATACAGCCAGAAAAGAGGTCATCGATGAAGAGGGTCTGCTTAAAATTTTCGAGGAACGTAAGGATATTAAATATCTTTCTGACGTTGAACCTGATAGCAAAGCTGTCTTCGAAGAGAAGTACAAGGGAAGGTTCATCTTTACAGCTAAGAAGATGGGAGCCCAGACTGAAGAGGCTAATATTAATGCAGGAGTTGCAGCAGCCAGACAGATAGTCGATTACTTCAAGACAGGCAACGAAAAGTTCAGACTTAATAAGTAGTATTCTAAATCAGATTTATGGCGATCGTGAAACCTTTCAGGGGACTCAGACCTCCCCGTGAAATAGTGAGTTCTTTGGCCTGTCTGCCCTATGATGTCATGACCACCGAAGAAGCCGCCGCAATGGCTAAAGACAAGGAATGTTCATTGCTTCATATCACAAGAGCGGAGATCGACTTGCGCAAGGGTACAGATGTTCATTCCGAAGAAGTATATAAAAAATCGGTAGATAATTTTAACCTGTGGCAGGAGAAAGGATGGCTTGTTCAGGATAATGAGCCGTCATATTACGTATATGCCCAGACTATGAAGGGCAGGACACAGTATGGCATTGTCGGATGCGCTTCTGTGGATGATTATCTTAAAGGAGTTATTAAAAAACATGAGCTTACACGACCTGATAAGGAACAGGACAGAATGGTGCATATCCGGGTTAACAATGCCAATATTGAACCGGTTTTCTTTGCTTATCCTCCTGTTAAGGAGCTTGATGCTATAGTAAAAAGAATAGTAAGGAAAACAAAACCTGAATATGATTTTACAGCTGAAGATGGCTTCGGGCATCATTTCTGGGTTATCCGTGACCAGGCGACCGTGAAGCGGATTGAAGAATTGTTCGCCAGTAAAGTGCCTTACACATATATTGCAGACGGACACCACAGAACGGCTGCCGCTGCACTTGTCGGAAAGGAGAAAGCAGATAACAATCCCGGACACACCGGGAAAGAAGAGTATAATTTCTTCCTGGCAGTTCATTTTCCTTCCGACCAGCTGAGAATAATCGATTATAACAGAACTGTAAAGGACCTTAACGGACTTTCATCGGCCGAGTTCCTGGCAAAACTTGAAAAGGGATTTGTTGTCAGGGAAAAGGGGACGAAGATATATAAACCCCGGAAACTTCATAATTTTTCGTTGTACCTCGATGGCAGGTGGTACAGTCTTACTGCACGGAAAGGCACATATAATGATGATGATCCTATCGGGGTCCTTGATGTTACGATCCTGACGAATGAAATACTTGCCCCGATACTCGATATCCAGGATCTTCGAAGGTCTAAACGTATTGATTTTATCGGAGGTATCCGTGGTCTTAACGAGCTTAAACGCAGAGTCGACAGCGGGGAGATGAAAGTAGCCTTTGCTCTTTATCCGGTCTCCATGAAACAACTGATCACCATAGCTGACTCCGGCAATATTATGCCACCGAAGACAACATGGTTTGAACCTAAACTGAGAAGCGGACTGGTTATTCATTTACTGAAATAGATCCTGAAGTAAAATTTGATGCTGTCTGTTTTTACACAGACTCTTTTATTACTTTTGCTTTATCTGTTTATTTATTATGTCAGATATTGCACAGAATATTATTGATCTGAGGAAAGAGATACCATCAGCTGTTAAGCTTGTAGCAGTCTCCAAATCCAAACCTGCAAGCGATATCCTTGAAGCTTATGATGCCGGACACAGAGTCTTTGGGGAGAACAGGGTGCAGGAAATGATCTCAAAATACAACTCCCTCCCCCGTGATATCGAGTGGCACTTCATTGGGCATCTGCAAAGCAATAAAGTAAGATCAATCGTGCCGTTTGTGAGTATGATACATTCGGTAGATTCGTATAAGCTGCTGAAAATCATTGACCAGGAAGCCGGCAAGGCAGGCAGGGTGATCGATTGTCTGCTTCAGTTCTATATTGCCATTGAAGAGAGTAAATTCGGTTTCAGCCTGAAAGAAGCCGTGGAAATGCTGAATTCAGATGATTTTAGCGAACATAGGAACATAAGGATCTGCGGGGTTATGGGAATGGCGACATTCACTGATAATTCAGATCAGATAAGAGGGGAATTCAGATATCTTTCAGAATGCTTTAAGAGACTGAAAGCTGAATTTTATTCTGATGACAATTCTTTTAAGGAATTATCCATGGGGATGTCGGGTGATTACAGGATCGCTATTGAAGAAGGAAGTACAATTGTAAGGATCGGAAGTGTTATATTTGGATCAAGAAATTAATAATTACATCTTAACATGGAAAAACTATCGGTCAAATATCTGGGGATGAACCTTAGAAGCCCTCTAATAGTAAGCAGCAGCGGACTAACATCAACAATCGGTTACTTAAAGGAAGCAGAAGACAGCGGAGCAGGAGCTGTAGTACTTAAATCACTCTTCGAAGAGCAGATTACCCGTCATATCAGTAACATCGATCTCGCTCATGGTTTTCCTGAAGCTGGCGATTACCTGGCAAATTATGTAAGATCTCATTCTGTTGATGAATACCTTAACCTTATTCGCAAAGCCAAGGAGGTTCTTACAATACCGGTTATCCCAAGTATAAACTGTTTCTCATCAGAAGGGTGGACGGGATTTGCCAAAAATATTGCCGATGCCGGTGCTGATGCCCTTGAGATAAATGTGTTTTTCCTTCCGACAGACAGAAAGAAATCTGCTGCTGATTCAGAAAAGATTTATTTTGAACTTATTGAAAAACTGAAGAATATTATAAAGATCCCCCTGGCAATAAAGATAGGCTACCGCTTCTCAAATATCCTTTATTTAATTGACCAGTTATATAACAGAAAAGTAGAAGGCGTTGTGATGTTCAACAGGTTCTTTGAGCTTGATATTGATATAAACCAGGTAGATATAATTCCTGCTTCAGTATTCAGTACTGAGAGCGAAATGAGGCTGGTAACCAGGTGGATAGCTATGGCCAGTGCCCAGGATATCAAAATAGATATATCAGCTTCAACAGGTGTTCACAGCGGTGCCGATGCGATCAAATACCTTCTTGCGGGTGCTGCTTCGGTACAGGTATGTTCAGTATTGTACCAGAAGGGGATACCCTTTCTTAAGGATATGAACAAGCAGATAGCCGGCTGGATGGAAAAGAAAGGATATAATTCTATTTCTGAATTCAGAGGAAAATTAAACTACCGCAACTACGCAAAACCGGTGATCTTTGAAAGGACACAGTTCATGAAGCATTTCGCGTCGCATGAGTAAGATCTTATATTCTGCAGCCTGAAAAAACATCCCCCTAACCCCCCTCGAGGGGGGAATTAGAAACCATGCACCTTGCAACCTGCACCATGCACCTTGCACCCTGCAACCTTTTCTACCTTTGCAGTATTGATACCAGCTCGCTTGTCAGCGGGCTTTTTTCGTGGGAGTAGGCGAGAGGACTATCAAGTACAAGTTTTATGATATGATCCTTGTCCTTTCTGCTTAAACGGATTACAGATTCTTCTATTACAGTCATGCATTCAATTGCTGTTGCATAATCAGCTTCAAGGTAAGCAGCTGCCATATCGGCAAGATATCCTGAATAATCAAGGCCTGATTGCCAGCATGATGAGATAAGCATGCTGATAGTATTGGCTTTCCAGGGTTTATGTATTTCTGCAATGACCTCGCTGCTGGCCGACTGGTACTTGATGTCATTGAAGAAAGATTCAATTGATTTTAAAAGTGATTTGTCGGAAGCGGAATCATAGAAGGCAGCAAGGAGAGCGATTGCTCCTTCAAAAGGTTCTCCTTCCTTAAGCGATCTGACAGCTTCCAGAATNNAGAACTGCGGCAAGCTCCCTGAGTTTCTTATCTGATCTGACCAAGTGAATATAATTTTTCCAAAGTTAGAAATAGCTTCAATAACCTGTTGCTGTTTTTGAAAAATAAAAATAATATACTAATTTAGTCGGGAATTAGACTTGACAATTAAAAAATTTAATTATGAATAAAAAGTTCAGAATTGGTTCAGGTATTCTTGTTGTAGTGGCTCTTTTCATGATACTTGGCAGCGGGTGCAAAGGAGGCAAAAAAGCGCAGCAGGAAGAGGTCAAAGTTGATATGGGAAATAATGCTGCTATACTCGAGGATATAAAGAGAGCTGAAAAAGTATTCCAGGCGCTGCCTTCTCCCCTCGAATCTGCAATGCTTATTAAATCTGCAGGAGCCGGGTTTGATCAGAAGCTTCTTAATCCTGTTTCTAACGTCAATAATTATGTAACAAACAAATCGATGGCGCTTAACCTGGGTATCTACACTTGCGACCTTAGTTTTGCCAGTCTTTACGAACAGACACAGTTATTGATAGATTACATGGAAGCTGCCAAGAAAATGGCTGACGGACTGGGTATTCTCAGAGCTATCGACCAGGAGGATATTGATGAACTCGAGGAAAACATAAATAACAGCGAAGTCATAATGAGAATAGTCTCAGAGACTTTCATGAACTCAAACTCATACCTTGAAGAAAACGGTCAGCCTGCTACAGCTGCAATGGTTCTTGTCGGCGGATGGATTGAAGGCCTTTATATTTCCACAAAGCTTGTCGATATGAAGACATTCGACGGCAATAAACTGATTGGCAGGATAATTGATCAGAAACTTTCTATTGATATTCTCCTTAACCTTCTCAGTGGAAGCAAAGGAAACCCTGCAGTCGATGAACTGATGATTGAAGTGTCAAAGCTGAAAAAAGTCTTTGACAAAATAAAGATCAATACCTCGCCTGTCAGACCTGAGTACGACGAGGCTTCCAGAACAACAGTTCTCAAATCTGAAGTCAATACCGATATGACTCCGGAAATTTTCAGGGAGCTTGCTTCTGTTGCATCCGAAATCAGAAATTCATTCGTAAAATAACAAAGCTATGAGAGCCTTAAAAATTATACCTGTCCTTGCATTATTCATTTTTGCTTCCATTAACTATGCTGATGCTCAATGTAAGGCATTTGCCAAAAGAGAATGTCTCCCGAAACTCAGCGGCTATACGCACGACGGTAACTACCACGCCGCCGTTCTGATAGAAGGCGAAGAAGCTGAATTGTATAAAACCTTCTATTCAGATATGGATTACAGGGTCTCAATAGTGGGAGACAGCCAGCTTCCAAACATTGAGTTCAGGGTCCTTGATGCAAATAAAAATGTCCTTTATACAAACAAGGATAAAGATTATGCCAATACCTGGGATTTTAAGCTGCAGGCCAGCCAGCAGCTTAAACTTGTAGTAAAAGTGACCTCCTCAGGAAACCAGTCATCAGGCAATGCACCAGCAAACGGCTGTGTAGCGATTATGTTCGGATTTAAACTGAAGAAATAAACCGCTATTTTTCAGGTAGTTTATTGGAAAGATATCTTCCTGTATAGGATTCCCTGCACTTTGCAAGATCTTCAGGCTTGCCCTGAAACACAATATATCCACCTTCTTCTCCTCCTTCAGGACCGAGATCTATAACCCAGTCGGAGCTCTTTATAACTTCCTGGTTATGCTCAATGAGGATAACTGAATGACCATGGTCAACAAGAGCATTGACCGACCCTAATAGTTTGTTGATATCATGGAAATGTAGCCCTGTTGTGGGTTCATCGAATATAAAAAGCATATGACCTGCATCTTTTTCCTGGCTCAGGAAGTATGCCAGCTTGACCCTCTGGCTCTCCCCGCCGGAAAGTGTACTTGATGACTGCCCCATCTTGATATATCCCAGACCTACATCGGAAAGCGGCTTAAGCTTTTCTATTATCCTTTTCTCACTCTTCCCGGGATGACTGCTGAAAAAAGCAATAGCATCATCAATAGTCATCTCAAGCATGTCGTAAATATTTTTACCATGATATTTAACTTCCAGGATCTCCTTGCGGAAACGTTTACCTTTACATGCTTCACAGGTAAGTTCCACATCGGCCATGAACTGCATTTCGACCCTTATGAGACCTTCTCCCTGGCACTCCTCGCAGCGTCCGCCTTCAATATTAAAAGAGAAATGCGACGCCTTGAAATTGTTCTGTACCGAGGCCTGTTGCTCTGCATAAAGTTTCCTGATCTCATCGTAAGCTTTTAAATAAGTAACCGGATTCGACCTGCTTGATTTGCCGATAGGATTCTGATCAACAAGTTCTACTCCTGTAAGACCGCTAACATCACCTGTAATTTCCCTGAAACTGCCGGGTTTCAGGTTATTGCCATGTATCCTGTTGCTGAGTGATTTATAAAGTATTTCAGATACCAGGCTTGATTTACCTGAACCGCTGACTCCGGTAACTGAAGTGATTGTATGAAGCGGGAACCTGACATCAATATTCTTCAGATTATTTTCCCTCGCACCTTTAATTTCAATGTAGCTGTTCCATTTCCTTCTTGTTTTGGGTATGGGTATTGTCATTCTGCCGCTCATATAAGACGATGTCAGCGATTGATTTGCAGTTGTCAGGTCAAGACTCCCCTGAAACACCACTTCTCCTCCCAGCCGTCCGGCTTCCGGCCCAAGGTCAATTATCTCGTCAGCTGCCCTGATAATCTCTTCTTCATGTTCCACAACAATTACCGTATTCCCCATATCACGAAGTTCCTTAAGGACTCTGATAAGAAGATTAGTGTCGCGCGGATGAAGGCCGATGCTTGGTTCGTCGAGGATGTACATCGATCCAACAAGGTTGCTGGCAAGTGATGTTGAGAGATTGATCCTCTGTGATTCTCCTCCCGAAAGAGTCGATGAAAGCCTGTCAAGAGTAAGATAGGGCAGCCCTACATCCAAAAGCAAACGAAGCCTGACAGTGATCTCCTTCAGAATCCTTTCTGCAATGACATTCTCTTCATCTGACAGGGTAATGTTACTGAAATGACTGTAAAGCTTATCGACCGGCAGCCTTACAAGATCCTGGATAGTTTTTCCGCCAACTTTTACATAACCGGCCTCTTTCTTAAGCCTTGACCCGTTGCATTCAGTACAGGTTGTTTTTCCACGGTAACGGCTTAAAAGAACACGGTACTGGATCTTGTATTTCTTTTCTTCAAGATGTTCAAAGAATTTATTTAGTCCGTAGAAATAACTTNNTTTCCAAAGAAGTGCCTTCTGCTCTTCAGTTAACTGATAATACGGCTTGTGAACAGGAAATCCAAAAAGATCGGCATTCATTATGAGCCGCTCCTTCCATTTTTTCATGGTCTCACCCTTCCAGCATACGATGGCATCATCATATACTGACAGATTCTGATCAGGAATGACAAGATTGGGATCCACGCCTATTATCTTGCCATAACCTTCGCAGACAGGACAGGCGCCGATGGGATTGTTAAAACTGAAGAGATACTCCGAAGGCTCCTCGAACAGGATGCCATCCTCTTCAAATTTATTCGAGAAATTCTCCCTTGTTAGCCCATCTTTTGTGTAGACAATTACCTGGCAATATCCTTTACCGGTATGGAAGGCAGTCTGGGCAGAATCGGCAGCCCTGCTGAAATCATCTGCCAGGTGACTTGTAATAAGCCTGTCGATGACTATATTTATCCGCTGACCGGGTTTAAAGTTCTCAGGTTCTTTTATTTCATCAATTCTTATAAGTTCTCCATCTGATTCGATCCTGTTGAATCCCTGTTTCCGGAGGAAGGACAAATAATCTGATATCTTTATTTTTTCGGGTATCTCCCCGGCAGAAGTTATAATTACCGTTGTTCCTTCAGGAAGCGCAGCCAGGAAGTTTACAATGTCGTCGACACTGTGCTTCTTTACCTCCTTTCCTGAAACAGGTGAATAAGTTTTCCCTATCCTGGAATAGAGAAGGCGCAGATAATCATATATTTCTGTCGCAGTACCTACTGTTGATCGAGGATTGCGGGTGTTTACCTTCTGTTCTATTGCAATTGCCGGCGGGATACCTGTTATGAAATCCACCTCCGGTTTGTTCATCCTGCCAAGAAACTGACGTGCATAAGCCGAAAGGCTCTCTACATACCTTCTCTGCCCTTCTGCATAAATAGTATCGAAAGCAAGCGAGGATTTACCTGAACCTGATACTCCGGTAATCACAATAAACCTGTTACGGGGGATCTTAAGGCTGATATTCTTTAGATTATGTACTCTCGCTCCCCTGATTTCTATGCTTCCGTTCATCAAAATTCTGTGATTTTTGGTGTAAATTTGAATAAAAACCCAAAAGTAATACATTAAGATTAAAAAAAATTTACTTTCTTTGATGTTGCATTAATAATTCAATTAAGGAGGACTGCCTATTAAGAAACTCTACTCTTGGTAATTAAAAGAGAGAGCTATGAACAAGATGATTCCCGACTATGAACTGATCCAAAGGTTCATAAAGGGTGATGAGTCCTGCTTTGAGCAGTTAATCCACCGTCATAAGAATAAAGTTTTTGCGTATATAAGTTTATATATACGCGATCAGGCCCTTGCTGAAGACCTGTTTCAGGATACCTTCATGAAGGTGATCCAATCCGTCAAATCAGGAAGATACCAGGATAATGGTAAATTCATCTCATGGGTGATGCGTATTGCTCACAACCTGATAATTGACCATTTCAGAAGGATCAAACAGATGAATACCGTATCGAACGACGACTACGATTCGGATCTTTTTAATTCCAGAAAGCTTGCAGAATCGACTGTCGAGGATAATATGATCAGGAAGCAGATCCAGAAAGATGTACGGAAAATGATAAGCCAGCTTCCCGACGATCAGCGCGAAGTGGTCATCCTCAGACATTATGCCGGACTGAGTTTCAAGGAGATAGCCGACATGACTGATGTAAGCATTAATACAGCGCTTGGCAGGATGAGATATGCTCTCATCAATATGAGAAAGATAATGGAGGAGAAGAAGATCAGCCTGACACTTAATTAAAGGCGCAAAGGCGCAAAGGCACAAAGGCGTTACGGCTGCACAAATAAATTCCCCCTTTGAAGGGGGTTAGGGGGATGTAAAAGCGACTTTAAGCAACAAAGGCGTTAGGGCTTTAGGGCGAAAAATTTTATAATTGCTTTAAAATAATTGTATTCTATACAATTTATAGATTCATGGTTGCGTTTTTACAGAAATGAAATCATGAAGCCTATGGGATTAACTTCTACTCGTCTGCTTTCATATCGGGATATTAATACAAACAGGATAGACCTTTTTGATGATGCGTGGGGCTTTTATCCGCAATTCAACGATGTGATCGATATTCTGAAAGTGCTCAAACCGGTACCGGATTCGCGATTGACACGGCAGCTTATCGAAAAAATCAGGAAAAAACACTGAGAGTGTATTGACGTTTTCAAATTCCCCCTTTGAAAGGGGCTAGGATGATGTTTTCTAATATCACTAAGAACCTTTCTCTACTTAAACTAAATTCCTTTTAAAAAATCCTTTAAAATTCTTGTTTATTTAGAATTAAAATAATATCTTTGTGATATCATCTTAATATCACGAAAAATGAAACAGGAATTTACAGTAAAACCGATTTCAGGTTATCTGGCTCTGCTGATAACAATATTGTTTCTTGGCGGAGCGATTGCCGGATTTGCTTTTAACATTATCTGGCTTGGTGTTGTGCTTTCTATTCTCTTTATTTTTATGACTATAGGTTTCAAGGTAGTAAATCCAAACGGATCACTTGTCATGGTACTCTTCGGAGCCTATAAGGGTACAATAAGGGAAAACGGATTCTACTGGGTCAATCCCTTTTATGTTACCAGACACATATCACTCAGAGCCCGTAACTTCGACAGCGAGCCAATAAAGGTGAATGACAAGATCGGAAATCCAATAAAAATCGGTTTTGTACTTGTCTGGAAGGTCCTGGATACATATAAAGCTGTATTTGATGTAGATGACTATCAGCATTTTGTGCTGGTACAAAGTGATGCTGCCCTGAGAAAACTGGCAGGTCTTTATCCTTATGATAATTTTGAGGATCATGAAGCAGAGATAGCACTCAGGAGTGGTGGCGAGGAGATAAATGAGGAGCTTGAGAAAGAAATACGTGAGAGATTATTGATTGCAGGGATCGAAGTAATCGAAGCCAGGATAAATTACATTGCCTATGCCGAAGAAATTGCCAACGCGATGTTAAGGAGGCAGCAGGCGACAGCTGTTGTTGCAGCCAGGTTTAAGATAGTAGAAGGTGCTGTATCAATGGTTCAGATGGCCCTTGAACAGCTTTCTGATAAAAATATCGTGGAGCTTGATGAGGAAAAGAAGGCAGCAATGGTCAGCAACCTCATGGTTGTCCTCTGCGGTGATAAAGACGCTACTCCGGTAGTAAATACAGGGACATTACATTCTTGATATGAAAGAGAAAAAACCGTTTGTCCTGAGACTGGATGCTGAAAAGATGAAGGCTTTGGAAAAATGGGCAGCTGACGAATTCCGAAGCACAAACGGGCAAATTGAATATTTAATTGATCAGGCTCTCCGGAAGTCCGGCAGATGGAAATCAGGACAGGGAAAGGAACCGGAAAAAGAAGAGGCCACCGATGAACCACCTATTGGTTAATAAAGTAAACTGAATGGCAGGCAGCAACGCCTGGAGTTTCAGTTCTCAGGCGACTCCTGCCCAGGTGGACAGGAGTGAAACCGGATTCTATTGCGGCCGTTATTTCATTATCAGTAAAATCTCCCTCCGGACCAATAAGTATCACAGCGTCATCTCCTTTCCTGTATACCTCCCTGATGCCCTTCTTTTCAAAATCGTTGCCGCAATGGGCTATCATAAGCGTTCCTTTACGGGACAACCTTATGAAATCATTGAATGGGATTATATTGTTCAGAACTGTATCTTTTGCCTTAAGTGATTGTTTCATTGCTGAAACTATCAAAGCATTTATCCTTTCCGTCTTGATACCTGGTTTTTCCGTCCTTGAACAGATTAAAGGAGTGATCTCATCAATGCCTATTTCAACACTTTTCTCTATGAACCATTCAAACCTGTCGGGATTTTTAAGTGGTGAAATTGCTATATGAAGCCTGTAATCTCTTTTTTCAAAATCATTTATAACCGAAATTACCTCTATCGAGCAATTTTTAGGATCAGCATCAGCAATCCTTCCGTTGCAGAGATTACCTTTCCCGTCAATCATCCTTACTTCAGCTCCTGTTTTAAGGCGCAGCACTTTTATGCAGTGCCGGGATTCACTTTCATTAAGGAAGCAGTACTTTCCGGAAATATCTCGAACATAAAAAACCTGCATAAAGGGTATAGCTATTTCGGGTTATTTAACCAATCCGTCGAGATTAATCTGATCATTTTCATTTCCGCCTTCACCTGTCATCCTCTCAATGAACCTGACCATCCTGTCCTGGGTCGACAACATATATGAATAGGGTTTCCTGCTGTTTGAACCCGGGTGTTTCCTGGCATTGGGTTTTAATCCCGCGATCAAAGTATTGTAATTCCTGTTGCCTGAATAAGTCATCATATTACCGCTGACGAAGGAGAAATAATAATATACCGATTCGTTGGCTTTGAGGTAAATATCAAACATATCNNATATCAAACATATCACCTGACCGGCGGCGCTGGATCTCTACGTATCCGTCGACATATACATTAACTGGTTGTCCGCCTATATATCCGAGTCCTATCTTCCCTTTCGATCTGAACTACGATGTGGCTTCGTTCCAGTAGAGTGTTACATCATTCAGAAGAAGCTCAAAATTGAATTCCTTTGGCAGTCCCGTTGTTCCGGCAAAAAGATCCAGCTGTTCCTTGAGCCTGGAGGCTGCCTCTCCGCCGATAAGGTCATCCATCCCTTTTCTGTATAACTCACTGTTGAGATTAACTGGTTTAAGAGACGGGGTAAGCCTGAACTCCTCACTCATCATTCCAAGCCCTTCCGGCGAAAAGTGGAAATCAAATGCAAGTATGGTCTGTATCTCCACTTTCCCTGAATCAAGCTTGTGAGTTACTCTCCCTGCTCCGGTAAGGTTTACGAAATTGAATGTTGCGCCAAGGTTTGTTTTTCCCTCACCCGAAAGAATGCATTTCTCAGTATCAAAGGCAATAAGGTTACCGGGGAGTGTCTGGTCGACAATCTTTCCCAGTGAGGATATCAGATAACGTTTTTTTGCCTTCTCGTAGTAGAGATAACCCTGCGAATTCACAATTGCCACATCGGACCATGATTTCTGGGCAGAAAGAAAGGCCGGATAGATATGTACTGAATCAATATTGATAAAGGATCCTGAAAAGACAAGGTTGTTATTTGAATCTCTTGGTTTTTCACTAACCGGGATCATAATGTGTTCCGGATCAATCTCCTGTTTAAACTGGATGGGATAGGACCTGAATGAACCGCATGTGTTAATTATCCCTGCAGCTCCTGAGAATAACAGACGTTCTTTCTTTGAAGAAAGTCTCACATCCCCGAAAAACGAGAAAGCAGGGCTCAATCTGAAGTTCTGGCTGACAGGAACATATCCGATAGCACTTGTCATCAGTGAATCGACTGTGATCTCAGCGATATTGATTTGCTGTGTTTCCTTGTTCTCATCAATATAATCATAAACACCGCTGCCGCTGTACTTCTTTGTTGATTCGATATCTATCCTGGCAGAGTGCAGGAGATGCTTATTGTTTATTGCCACTATCGCATTTTGCAACTGATTTATTTTCGCTCTCCTGTTAATTGTGAGTTTCCCCTGATCAGGCTGGATAAGTGCATCAGCAATATGAAGATAGTTGATATTCTCAGCTGCAATATACTCCTGATCAACGTTATAGCTTGCCTTCCAGGAGCTGAAAGCTATTGTATCACCGATCACATTTGTCGCGAAGAAAGTGGGTTTATCAAGATTCCGAAGATCAGCTTTGAGGAGTTTATCAGGAGTCAGCAGCTCCGTCTCAGCTTTCCCTTTCTGTTCCATGCTGAGTATCCTGGTATCCTGGTTATAGAGGAAATCTGTCATAGTGCATATGTACTGGATCTCAGGGAATTTGACCAAAGAATTATCGGTATTCAGGTGGAACCGTGTTTCTTTCAGGTCGAAATTGATCTCTGTACGGGTATTTTCAGCTATGAAAGCATAACCGCTTGTTGACGGCGATTTGAAGTTATAATCGCAAGTATCAGCTTTTATTGTATTTGCAGTAAAGCTGAAAGTGTTTGAAGTGATCCTGGAGTCGGTTGTATTCACTATCCCTTCACCGGTGAGTGATCCGGGTTTAAGTTCCAGGCTCCCGTCAAGTGTGGTGCCGTTATCAAACATATTGAAACCCTTCNNTATCCCTGCTGCTTTCTGCGAGCAATTTATCTTCCTTAATAAGCCATTTTACAGATACATCCCGGCTGCTGAGGATTGGATACATTCCCGCGCTGTCACGGTCGAGAGTGAAGAGCGATGCCTTTGTAACCATACTGTCAGGATAAAATTTCATTTCTTCCCCTTTGATTGCCGAAGTCAGATGTTTCAGGGTCCCCTTTCCGACAAGACCTTTACTGCTGATATTGAGACTATCGTACATTCTGCCTTTTGAACCATAGATATCTATTCCTTCCTTTGGTATATACATATTGAATCCCAGTGAGTTATCAGGTTGAATGGACAGGGATTGCCGTGTCGGACCGAGAATATTCCCACCAAAGAAAACCCCTTCTACATCCAGGTCCTCTATTTTAAAATGGTCGATATTTTCATACATGAAGGGATCTACAACGAAATAGAAATCTTTTTTCGGATAGATATTTGCCAGTCCCGGAAGATCATCGAAGAAGATATACGAACTGTCAGCGGCATTTATGATCGGATATTGTCTCAGGCTCTGCAAACCTGATTTATTATTTGGATCATCGATATAAAGTTCGGCTGACGCAAGCTGAATTGTATTATTAACTTTTTTTATAACCGGCTTACCGTAATTATCAGTTTCTTCCGTTTCAACGGCCACCCTGATCGAATCTATTTTTGCAAGCCTGATCTTGAATGTGTCATAGCTGAATGTGAAATCATGTCCGAAGAACGTAAGGAGCCCTGCTTCGACGACGCCATCAAATTTTAAAGTACGATTCTTTCCTATAGTCAACTGCTGGTTATATGGATAGAGAGCTACCCGCTGTGAATCGCTCAGAAAGACTTCTGACACGCCATTTACCTTAAGATCAAAATTCTTTAGGTCAAGGATTGCATTATCAATCGGTGCCTTGGTTTCACTATGGATCCTTATAACATCATAATCCTGTTTCTTTGTGAATGAATTCAGGAAATCATCGACTTTCTTTTTCAGTGTTATCTCATTGAATTTCCTGTCGTAGAAGATAAATCCCTTATTGGCCATATCAATGCAGAGTCCGGTCACGGTTTCGACCGGTTTATTGAGCCACATGGCAAAATCCCCTACTGGGAAGGTCTTGGAGTAGTAATATTCAGAAAACCTTTTAAATCTGACAAGGGGATGGTATTCATCAATTCCGGCAAGGCGTGTAAAGTAATCGGCATTGAAAAAAGAGCCTGATTCGAATTCCGCCTGGCCCATAGAAGCCCCCTTGGCCCTTGTCATTACAGCTTTTGATTTATTCATGTTCCACGAGAACAGTTCAAAGTACATATCGAAATTGTGATATGAGTTGAAATAAGGGCTTCGGGAGACAGGGTTGTTTGCCCTGAAAAGATTGACCTGCCTTTCTTTAGCATTGAATGAAAAAGCCAGGTTTGAGTGATAAACTGAGTCCTTTTCAAGAAAGAGCGTCATTGCTGCTTCAGCACTTGCCAGTCCGTCCTTTGAAAACATGAACTCTCCCGATCTGATCTTCAGGAAAAGGGTGTCGTTCCTGCTGAAGGTAAGTTCAGCTGACATATCAATCCCTCCGCTGCCTTTAACATTTGCTCCTTCAAAGGCAAGACCGCCTTTATAATCTATACCTTCATAAATATTCTCCAGGTGGAATTCTTTTGTATAAGTCTCGAAGCGGGGATAGGTAGCCAATATCTTATTGGTTATCGGAACAGTCTGATCGGTGAGGAAACCCATGACCGGTGCCTTGAAGTATGTTTTATGGGTCAGCANNGTCAGCAAGACTGAATCGGCTGAAAAGCTGTTTTTTGCAGTGTTTATGAAGTAATCTCCAAGTTCGGCGAATACTTCATCCCTTGAGAAACCGGCTTTTTCCCAGGTCACAATGCCTTTGGTACCATGAAATTGCTGGAATTCCGGGTAGTAGACTCCTGAAACATTATAGATCTCAGTACTGTCTTTCTGCGAATAACAGGTAAGCGTGGCATCTTTGATAATAGCTTTGAACACGGTATCGTGCAAAAAAGTCAGCCGTGAGTTCTTGACCTTCCATCTCATACTTGATACCTCAGAGATGATGTTATCTGTGATCATTAATCCGGTATTCTTGATGTACCTGTCAATATTTTCCGATGGATATCGTGGATCAAACACAATCTCGCTCAATCCTGTCAGCCAGTCAGTTAAGAATCCCGGATCGGTTTTCCAGTCAATGAATTTATTGAGAGTGATTATAAAGTTATCGAAATTTGGCACAGGCCTCATGAAGCGGCCATAAAGCTGACTGATCACATCAATGATTCTGACTTTGTCTTCCTGCCTGTAGGCTGTGCTGTCCCACTTTGACAGAAAAGCTTCCAGACTGGCTTTCTGGTCCTCATTCAGATTTGGTCCCATGAAGGTAGTAAGCTCGGCCCGGAATTTAGTAAAATCACCAGAAAAAGGCGACCTGACCTGGGAGCAGATTTTCCCCGGAATTATGATCAGAAGCCAAAAACTTAAAATTATCAGTCTTCTCAGCATATTCCTTACTTACTGTTTCATTGATCAGTCTGATAAACTTATTCAGACAGC
>MTKX01007745.1_pt2 | contig 40490 bp, 36 predicted proteins | sample 1042771 | NCBI WGS metagenome assembly MTKX01 (sample SAMN06212183, study PRJNA360534) | anaerobic digester metagenome | biome: Wastewater treatment plant; material: sludge; isolation source: anaerobic digester fed with sludge from wastewater treatment plant | place: Denmark: WWTP Randers ...
TGGCTGAAGGTGCGGCTCCCGTCGCACGGCGAGTATTTCCGCGTCGCGGGGGTCGTCCGCGCCGGCGGCCTGCACACCATCTGCGAGAGCGCCCGCTGCCCCAATATCGGCGAGTGCTGGGAGCGGCGGACGGCCACGTTCCTCATCCTGGGCGACGTCTGCACCCGTAACTGCGGCTTCTGCGCCGTGGCCAAAGGGACGCCGCTCCCGCCCGACCCCGGCGAGCCGGCCCGCGTGGCCGAGGCCGCGGTCCGCCTGGGCCTCCGCTACGCCGTCATCACCTCGGTCACCCGCGACGACCTCGCCGACGGCGGCGCGGCCCATTTCGCGGCCGTCATCCGGGCCGTCCGCGAGGCCCGCCCCGGCACCCGGGTCGAGGCCCTCATCCCCGATTTCGGCGGCGACGAGGCCGCCCTCGGCGCGGTCCTCGACGCCTCGCCCGACGTCCTCAACCACAACCTGGAGACGACGGAATCCCTCTACCCGGCCATCCGTCGTCCCCGCGGGAACTATGGCCGCTCGCTCGGCGTCCTGGCCGCCGCCAAGGCCCGCGGCGCCCGGACCAAGTCCGGCCTGATGATCGGCCTCGGCGAGAGCGAGCCCGACATCCTGAGGACCTTCGCCGACCTGCGGCGGGCCGGCTGCGACCTGCTGACCGTCGGACAGTACCTCCAGCCGACGGCCGCCCACCCCCCGGTCGTCCGATACTACACCCCGGAGGAGTTCGAGGCCCTGGCCGCGGAGGCCCGCCGGGCGGGCTTCCGGGAGGTCGTCGCCGGGCCGCTCGTCCGCAGCTCCTACGAGGCCGGGCGCCTCTTCGACGCGGTCCGGGAAAAGGACGGAGCCCCATGCGCTACCTGATCTTCACCGACATCCACGGCAACATGGAGGCCTTCCAGGCCGTCCTCAAGGCCGTCCAGAAGAAGAAGATCGACCATTACATCTTTCTCGGCGACCTCGTCGGCTACGGGGCCTCGCCGAACGAGGTCATCCAGAAGATCCTGACCCTCAAGCCCCTGTCCATCATCCGGGGCAACCACGACAAGGCCGTCTCCGGCCTCGACTCCGTCCAGACCTTCAATCCCATCGCCGCGGCGGCCATCTTCTGGACCAAGAAGACGATCGCCCGCAAGAACCTCGACTTCCTGGTCCGCCTCAAGCAGAGCCCCGAGGTCATCCAGGAGGCCATCACCATCTGCCACGGCGCGCCCTTCGACGAGGACTACTACATCTTCGGCGAGTTCGACGCCGCCGAGGCCTTCTCCTACATCCAGACGCCGGTCTGCTTCTTCGGCCACACCCACTTCCCCTTCGTCTACACGGACAAGGACGGCAACGTCGAGGGCACCTTCCTCGAGGGCAACGCCAACGAGGTCAAGCTCGAGAAGGGCGTCCGCTACCTCATCAACCCCGGCTCGGTCGGCCAGCCCCGCGACCGCAATCCCCGGGCCGCCTACGCCGTCTACGACTCCGAAGCCAGGACCATCAAGTTCGGCCGGGTGGAGTACGACATCGAAGAGGCCAAGCGGAAGATCATCGACGAGCGCCTGCCCCCGGCCCTGGCCGAGCGCCTCAGCCTCGGCATCTAGGCGATCCGGGGATTCGCGTAACAGTACACGCAGCCGTGGGGACACGTCTGGGCGTAGCTGCCGATGTCCCGCGACTCCGTGCAACCGCAAGCGGCCCGCTGGCCGCGGTCCTTGCGGCGCGAGGCGGGCTCCCGGCGCGGATGGAGGGCCTCGAGGAGAGCGCCGTCGACGCAAGCCGAGGCCCGGATTCCGGGGACGCCCGCGAGGGCCGGCTGGCAACAGGCGTGAAAGGCCAGGCCGTATCCCGCGGCGGCCGCCGCCAGGTCCGCCGCTATCGCCCTCTTCTCCCCGTCCGGCGGATCGACGAAGGCGAATCCCGCCGCCGCAGCCCGGCGCGCGGCCCGGCCGTACCACTGGGCGAAGCTGAAACGGATGTCCCGGACGCCCGCCCGGGCGGCGGCCTCGGCCACCTCGGGGAAGCGGGCCAGGTTGGATCGGACCCGGCCGCCCTCCCTCCAGAAGACGACGGGATCGAAGCGGACCGAGACCCGGCGGGGGTCGCCCGCGGCCCCGACGAGGCCGGCGATCTGGGCCAGGGCCTCCCGGCGGCCGGGCGCCCCCGGTTCGACCGCGGTCCCGCCCAGGCCGGTCACCGTGAAATGCAGATAGATCTGATCGTAGGCGGAGAGCAGGTCCTTGAGGCCGCGGGCGTTGCTCAGCAGGTTGTCGAAGTCCTTGGACCACAGCACGACCGTGTGGACCGTGTCGGGCGAGAGGTCGACCTCGTAAGCGCCCCCCCGAGGGCCCCGGACGACAGCCCGGCGGTCCCGCAGGGCCCCGGCCAACCACTCCGGAAAGCGGGCCACGAGGTCGGTGCGCCGGGAGGCGCCGACCACGGTCTTCAGGGGGTTCACTCCCGCGGGCGGAAGAGCCGGTCGCCCAGGGTCTCGCCGAGAAAGAACTTGAACAGGAAGAAGTAGAGGAAGACGAAGACCGCATAGAGCAGGAGCATGGTCCCGGACATCGCGCCGAGGATCTCGAACAGGGTCATGTCCATCGAAGACGCGGCCAGGCCCAGGGCGACGAGCCAGAACAGGCCGACGAACAGGACGTCGAAGGCCTTGGATTTGAAGAACACGGCGAAGCTGAAGGGCCGGCGCGTCTCCGCCTCCTCGCTCTCGTCGAGAGGCTCGATCCCGCGGCCCGTCTCCGGAGGGGCGGCCGGGCCCCGCGGGGGCAGGATGGGCTCGCGCTGCGGGCGGACCGCTTCGGCCGGGGTTTCGTGGCCTTTCGGCCCTTCTTCCCTCTCTCCGGCTTCGGGCTCTGCCTCTTCAGCCTCTTCTTCCTCTTCCTCGCCGGGCGTCCGGTCGAAGGGCAGGGGCGACTGGGCGATGCGCTCGGGCAGGCCCATGGTGGAATCGGACGGCCTCCGGCGCGGGAAGATCTCGACCTCTTCCTCGGGCTCGGCCTCGCCGTCCACGGGCCCGCCGAGGATCTTGCGCGTCTCGACCGGGCCCGTGTCGGCCGGAAAGGCCGGGGCGCCCTGCATGGACCGGGCCCAGGGCGGCAGGGTGCCCGTCGACGGCTCCCCGGCCGGCGGCTTCGTCCCGGCCCCGGCGGGCGCGGCCGGGGCTTCCGGTCCGGGAGCCGCGGCGACGGCCGGAGGAACGGGCGCGGGCGGCGGGGACAAAGGCTGCGGCGTCGCAGCCGCGGCTTCGGCAGCGGCCCGGGCCTCGACGAACCGGTCGACCTTCTCTTTCGCCAATTCGACGGTCCGGCCGAGCCCCTCGAGCTCGCCGGTGTCGAAGGTCGGCGGCTTCAGGGCCGACTCGCCGGCGGTCGAGGCGAAGTCCGCGTCGGGGGGCTCGCTGATGTATTCGACTTCGACCTCGGCCTCCGAGGCCCCGAGCGGCTCGGGGATCTCGGTCGTGCCCTGACGGACCTCCTTCTCCCCGAGGTCTTCCTCGTCTATCTCGACATCCTCTTCGTCTTTATCGTCTCTTTCGTCTTCGTCCTCTTCCTCGTCCTCTTCGTCGTCGTCGGCCTCATCCTCGTCTTCATCCTCTTCGTCCAGGTCTTTTGTTCCGTCCTTCTCTTGTTCCTCTTTCTCTTCGTCTTCGTCCTCTTCGTCCCGGTCTTCTGCTTCGTCTTCCTCTTCTTCGTCCTCGAGGTCTTCTTCGCCCTCGTCTTCCTTTTCTTTGACCTCGTCCTCGTCCTCCGCGTCGGGCTTGTCCGCGGCGGGGGCCTCGTCCGCGAGCTCTCGCGAGCCGCTCGTGCCCTTGGCTTCGGAGGCGGCGATCTCGTCGACCAGGATGATCTCCTCGGTGACGTCCTCCCCGAGCTCCTTGTCCTCTTCCTCGGCGATGAGCTCGTCGAGGGCCAGCTCTTCGGTCTTCTCGCGGACCTCCCGCTCGAGCTCCTCGTCGATCTCCGCGTCGAGGTCCTTGGCCGGGGCCGGGCGCTTCTCGTCCTCGGGCTCCTCGACCGTGTAATCCTTCTCCTCGACCTCGGCGTCGATGATCTTCTCGCCCGGGATCTCTTCCTCGATCTCCTCGTCCTCGGTGAACAGGAGCTGGGTGCCGCAGTTGTTGCAGTACTTGTCGGCTTCGTCGATGATGGCGTGGCAGTAGGGGCAGCGGGTGATGGCCATTGGCTTTATTATCACGGGGAAAGCGGCCGCTGTCAATTGAATTGCGGCCCGGATTCCCGTAGACTGGCGGCCGGAGGAAGGCATGCCCCCGACCCCTTATGCGCGCGCGCTCGTCACCGGGGCCTCGGCCGGCCTGGGCGCGGAATACGCCCGGCAGCTGGCGGCCCGCGGCACCGCTCTCGTCCTCTCGGCCCGGCGGGCCGACCGGCTCGAGGCGCTGGCCCGGGAGCTGCGGGCGGCGCACGGCGTCCCCGTCGAGGTCGTCCCGGCCGACCTCGAGACCGAGGAGGGCACGGCCCGCCTCGAACGGCTCCTGGCGGGCGGCCCGGCCGTGGACCTGCTCGTCAACAACGCCGGCTACGGCGGCCGGACGGGCTTCGTTCGCGGCGAGGCGGCGGACCACGTCGCCATGGCCCGCGTCCACGTCGAGGCCACCCTCCGCCTGACCCGGGCGGCGTTGCCCGGGATGATCGCCCGGGGCCGCGGGGCCGTCGTCAATGTCGCGTCGGTGGCCGCCTTCTCCCCTTTCTCCGGAGCCATGTACAGCGGCACCAAGGCCTTCCTGGTCATGTTCTCGGACAACCTGCAGGGCGAGCTGCGCTCCAAGGGCGTCGCCGTCCAGGTCCTCTGCCCGGGCCTGACCCACACCGAGTTCCACGCCGCGGCCGGGATGGACCTCTCGGGCGTCCCCTCGTTCGCCTGGATGACCGCCGGGCGGGTCGTCGCGATCTCGCTGCGGCGGCTCGGCCGGGGCGTCGTCTGCGTCCCCGGGGCCGTGAACAAGGCCCTGGCCTTCCTGATGCGCTGCCCGGCGACGGCCGTCCTCGTCCGGGCCGTCGGGCGCTCCCGGGCCGTCCGCCGCCGGGGCGGGGGAAATTGACTTCCCGGCCAAATCGGCTAAAATGACGCCCGTGGGCGATTAACTCAGTAAGCGCTTTTTGAGCTCTCCCCGAGAAATCCCTGAAAAATCAATTCTACAGGGGAAAACCGCTTACCGATTCGTCCCTATCCGTACCTAATCGTCCCGGTTTTTCCTTTGGTTTGGTCAAGATTTGGTCAAGGTGCGTTCTTCATCAATAGATGGGTATTGATAACCTCGCTTTCCGGACATATCATCACCTCATGGCCGTTCCATTCCGGAGGGGATGCTTATGAAGAAAGGGCGTGGAGCCGGTTTGGCCATCCTCATGGGCTGGTTCTCGGTATGTACTCTGGGATTCGGCCAGATCGTCGAGAACCCGGCCAAACCCCAGGCCAAGGACGCCGGGCGCGTCCTCGCCTTGAAGGAAGTATGGCGGATCACCGATGACAGCGGGGAATTCTATCTGAAATCCCCCTCGGAGCTCCGGATCGCTGATGAGGGGTCGGTCCTCCTGCACGATTCTGATCAGCTTCTCAAGTTCTCGCCCGAGGGGAAGTTCATCAAGAGCCTTCTTAAGAAAGGTCAGGGCCCCGGAGAGATACTCGACCTTGCTTTCCAGTTCCGGACACTGGGGAAAGATATTTATGTCTTTGATCTCAACGCCCGTCGTTCCTGGCGAGCCAATCTCGAGGGAACGTTCCAGGGGTCGATCTCAATCACGGACATCAATCCCTCCGCGCTAGTCGCTGCGGCCCCGGAAGGTCCCGTGTTCGCCGGAATCCATAGTTCATTCACCTGGCCGCCTCAAAACGACGCGACCGCACGGGCCCTCTCGGTCCCGCACTGGATCGTCCTTGTTCCCCGGAATGGAGGACCGGCCCGGGATATTATGAAATGGGAGCGACAGGTGATTAGGGGCCAGGGTTCAACGCTGTGGGATCCGATGATCATTGCGCTCGGGCAGGATGCGAAGACGTTCTATATGGCGCTGAGATGGGATTATGGAATCGACGTCCTCGACGCGACGACTGGTAAGATCATCAAGAAGTTTGCCCGGGCTTACCCGAAATTCCGGATCATCTGGGGCGAAGAAGAAAAGAGATTTGTCAGGGAAAGGGGCATGCCCCTCCCCGAGTTTTGGCCGGATATCAACAGTTTCTATCCGATATCGAATGGAGTTTGGGTCGAAACGTCGACGGAGGATAAGGCCAAGGGCCGCCTTTACGACGTCTTCGACAAGGACGGCCGCTTCGTCGATAGCTTTTACGTCGGAGCGGGCCGGATGCTGATGGCCGTTAGAGAAGGCTTCGTATTCTGTCAGGAGAAGAACGAGGACGAAACCATCACAATCGTGAAATATAAGATCGATACGAACACCCCTTAGAAGGATTAACGATGAACGGGAAGAGAATACGAATTGCCACGATTATCGCCTTCCTCCTCAGCATTTCGGCAGTCAGCTGGACCCAAGTCATCGAGAATCCGGCCAAGCCCACTGCCAAGAACGCAGACCGCGTCCTGAATCTCACCGAGGTATGGAGGATCACCGATAAGGGGGGCGAATTCTATTTCCAGAGCCCTCGAAGGCTCCAGATCGCGTTTGACGGAACGATCTTCGTCGCAGATGAGAAAGAATTCTTGCGATTCTCGGCGGACGGCAAGTTCCTTAAGAACATCTACAAGGGCGGTCAGGGACCGGGCGAGATCGGCGGCACATTTTTTTACTCGATACTGGGTCGCGAGCTCTTCATCCAAGACCTGAATTCCTGGCGGTTCTGGCGGGCCGATTTCGACGGGGTCTTTCAAGAGCAGATCAACCTCAAGAAGAGAGATGCAGGCTATTTGATCGGGGTTGTCCCGGGAGGATTCCTATTTCAAAGAGTTATTTGGCCCCCACGCTCCGAGTGGACCGGCAGACTCGTGGATGTCCCTTACGTCGTCGACTTCCATCCCAAGGACGGCTCTGAGATAAGGGAAGTCGCCAGGTTCAACACAAGGGCGTTCTTGTCCGGCGGAAGCGCGACGAGTTGGGATTCGAGGGTCAATGTCATCAGCCCTGACCGGCAGTTCCTCTATGCCTATTTCGGCCGAGACTATCTCATCGAGGTCGTTGACCTTGCCGCCGGCAAGATCATCAAAAGGTTCAAGAGGACCTATCCCAAGATACCTCACGAAGAGAGGCGCTGGGAGGCGGATTTCCGGAAAAAGAACGGGTCACCGAAGATCGAGTACGAAACAGATATCCTAGGCCTCTATCCGGTCAACGGGCACATATGGGTTGCTACGTCGACCGAGGATAAGTCAAAGGGACGACTCATTGACGTTTTCGATAGAAACGGCCGATTCATCGATAGCTTCTTTTTAGGATCCGTCGGTTCCCTAATGACGGTTGGCGAAGGCTTCCTTATTTGCGAGGAAACGAACGAGGACGAAACAGTTACGATTGTGAAGTACAGAGTCGCCACGTCTTACTAACGGGCTTAAGAAATGGTCCGGTCACGGATCGCCTTCAGGATCTCGCGGAGCTCGAGGAAGACTCAAAAAGAGGCCTCCCATTTGAGGCTCTATGAGGGTATAATGGGGGGAGAGGGAGGAGAAGCATGTTCTCCACTTACACGGCTAAATACACCAAGATCAGGTCAGGCTACATGGGCCAGCTCGTCGAGTGGCCCGAGGTCGTGACCGAGGGAAAGACCCTCGAAGACTGCCGGGCCATGCTTCAAGATGCCCTCCGGGAGATGATTTTGGCCTACCGCCAACAGAAGAAGGAGATCCCGGTCGGCGGCGCTCTCCTGGAACAGATCCCCGCCCAGGTTTAGATGTCCGTCAAGAGGCGGGATCTCGTCCGTTACCTGGAAGAAAACGGATTCGCCCTGCTGCGCGAGGGTAAGAATCACTCGATTTACACCGACAAGAAGAAAACCATCCCTGTAAAGAGGCACAATACCTTCGATCGGATAACGGCGAACGAGCTATGCAAGCAGGCCGGCCTAAAACCAAAATACTAAGATCATGGGCCTGAACAGCACAGGGAAGTTCACTCAGCGGCAGAAGTAGCAGCTCTAATCCCATCCGGAGTAAGGTTGACAACCCTTTTCAAATCTGTAATATATTGACCCTGGGGCGATTAACTCAGTAAGTGCATTTTCCGCCTTCCCCGAGAAATCCCCTGAAAAAGCCGATTCTCCAGGGGAAAACCGCTTACCGATTCGTCCCCATCCGTACCTAATCGTCCCGGTTTTTCCGTTGGTTTGGTCAAGATCTGGTCAAGGTCATGGATCTTATAGATGAATCGGCAGGATGGCCCTACAATCTCAAGAGGACATCAGTACCCAATAGGTGACAATCCTATACCGGCGACGTTCGGTCCTACCCCTTAACCGCACTGGCATGGTTTTTGCTGTCTTGATGGGCGGTATCAAAACAATTATCATATCGAAAACGCGCTCATTGTCTGGCTTTAAAACCTGAGGAGGCCTGACATGAAACGGGTCTTTGCCATTTCCATCGTTCTCCTTCTCGGCATTTTCCAGCGGTCAAGCCCGGGGCAGCAGTCCGACCTCCTTCAGGCGAAAGGACAGGCCTCGCTCCAGCATGAAGTGTCTGTCGTGCGGAAGTTAGTGCAGGTCTATGTCACAGATAAAAAGGGAGACCCGATTACCGACCTGGAGAAAGACGACTTCATCCTTTACGATAACAAGGACGAAAAGCAGATCACGGAATTCGAGCGGCACGCCTTGTCCCTGCCGGGAAGCACCGCCCCTGCCCCCGCTACGGAACCAGCGGTGACGGCCATTGAACCGCCGGCGCCTCTCTTGAACCGGAAATTGTTCATGCTTTTTGACCTCGTGTTCACTCAGGCCAAAGGTTTCCGGATCGCCAAGAACGCGGCTCTTCAGTTCCTTGATTCGGGCCTGATGCCGACGGACGAGGCCTCCGTGCTTCTGTTTACGGGCGGACGAAGTCTCGACATCCGCAAGCTTCCGACGCGCGACCACGCTGCGGTTCGCGAGGCGGTCGAATCCCTGAACATTTCGGATCTCCTGGATCGGGTCTTCAATGAGAGCGAGATCGTCGGGCCCCAGATCCTCTCCGGCCAGGACGCTTCGGTGTCGAACTTCAGGCCGAGTTCGAGCGGCGGTCCTTCGGAGACCCGGATACTGGCCGGAAACTTCATCTGGGCCTTGAAGTCCTTCGCCCAGGCTCTTCGCTCCCAACCCGGGCAAAAGCACGTCATTCTTTATTCGAAGGGCATCGCTTCGGCGACCATCGGGAGAGGACAGGCCGGCGGCGCGTACAGCGAGCTCAGCCGCGGGTACGCCGCCATGTGCAAAGAATTGGCCGCGGCAGGGATATCTGTCTTCCCCGTCAATACGGCAGATCCGGACGCTTTTAAGGTGCAATTCGGGACCGGGGAAACGACCTTGCGGGAAACGGCGGCCTTGACGGGAGGGCGATTTCTTGGGTTCGCGGTCAACGCCGAGAAGCACATGGAGACCCTCAACAATATTACCGGGATGTATTATGTCCTCGGATATCCTATCGGCCAGACCTGGGACGGCAAGTTCCACACGATCCGGGTCAAGGTCAGCCGGCCGGACTGCGAGGTCCATGCGCAGCCGGGTTACTTCAATCCCAAGCCGTTCGGGGATTATTCCAAACTGGAGAAAGAGATCCACCTCGTCGATCTGGCCTTGAGCGCGAAGCCGATATCGCAAGACCCCGTGAGGTTCGATATGCAAGCGCTGCCCGTTGCCGGCAAGCCGCCAGAAAACGTGGCCCTCGTCGTAGAGATCCCTAAGGACAAACTGGCCGACATCGAAGGGCCAAGAGTCGAAGTGGCGAGTTTGGTCTTTAATGCCCTCGACGAGATCATCGACCGCCGGCGTACCGACATGGCTCTCGAGGCCGATCGCATCGAGCAGAGTTCGGCATTTCTCTTAACCGCCCTGTCCACCCGCCCTGGAACGTACAAATCCCGGGTCGTTCTGAGGAATATCGAGACCGGGCGGGCGGCTGTGGCGGGTGCCTCGGTAATCGTCCCAGAGGCGGACGCGACCAAGATCATCATATTTCCACCTCTTCTCTTATCGGAGGTGGCCCAGTCCGTCCTATTGGGCACGGCAATGGACAAACAGGATGGGCGATCCACCGGAGCCGCTCAGGCATTCATCTTCGATCCAAAAAAGTACAAGCCCTATCTTGGCGATCAGCTCACTGCAGGTGCTCCGATAACGGCAGCGGTCAGGTGCAGCGTACCGAGCGAGGATGTCTCCGGACTGGAACTCTCGGCAAAGCTCATCAGCCAGGCTTCCGGGGATGAACACGCCATAGCTCTTACGATTCTAGATAAAAGAGAGGATAAGAACGCGAAGGTTTTTCTTGCGCGGCTCGAGATTCCCGAGGCTGCCAAAGGACTCTACAGAATGGCCTTTATTGTCAGCGATGGCCGAAGCGGCCTCTCTTCACGGATTATCAGGAACTTTGTCATCGAATAGAACACGCCAGGATCAGCGTTTCAAGGGCGGTTGGCCCGGCCATCCAATCTGCGTTGTGACCTGCTCGCTGATCGCCTTCAGGATCTCGCGGAGTTCGAGAAAAGCAGATTCAGGCGGGCGATGAACTAAATGAGTTCCTTGAGGTCCTCGATCGACAGGCCCGCCCTTTTCAGAATGGCGTGCAGGGTCCCCTTCTTGAGCTCTTTATGGAGCGGGATCAGCAGGGAGATGTTCTTGTCCAGGTTGTACAGAAAGATGTGGCTGCCACGCTGATGGTCGACGACATAGCCGGTCCGGCGAAGGGCCTTCACGACCTCTTTACCGGAGAACATCCGGCTCAAACGTGGACCTCGATCTCCTTGATGATGGCTTTGGGCTTCGACTTGATCTGATTGACCTTCTCAAGGCCCTCCAGGTAACAGAGGATGGCTTCCTTGGCGTTCTTGAGGGCTGCCTTTTCCGTATCCCCTTGAGTGATACAGCCCTCGAGGGCAGGAACCGTCACGATAAAGCCGCCCTCTTCGGCGGGGGTTAGAATGACATTGAACTTCACGTCCCTTCCCTCCTGGTCTTCATTATACATCAGGGCCGACATCAGCGAAACGCCGCTGGGTATTCTTCTCAGCGGCAGAAGTCATGCCTCCCGGGCCCTGATCGGCGAGGTTGACAACCTCCAGTGATCCTGTAAAATATTGACCTACGGGCGATTAACTCAGCGGTAGAGTGCTACCTTCACACGGTAGAAGTCAGAGGTTCAAGTCCTCTATCGCCCATTCCTCCCTCCTCCCCGGGCCGCGAGATCCGCCCTCGCCACGCGGCCTTGACAAATAGGAATGACAACTATATAGTTTTTCCTACGGAACAAATGGGATGAGCGAGCCCGTCCTGGACGCCTACCGGCGCCTGTCCGAGGAGCACGGCCTCCGGGTCACTCCCCAGCGGACGGCGATCTTCCTGGAGCTCCTGAAGGCCAAGGACCATCCCACCGCCGACGCCGTCTACCGGAGGGTCGTCAAGCGCATCCCGAACGTCTCCTTCGACACCGTCAACCGGACCTTGGCCACGTTCGCGGCCATCGGCCTGATCAGGGTCGTCGAGGGCTACGGGCAGGCCAAGCGCTACGACCCCGACACGGGCGCCCATCACCATTTCCGGTGCACGCGGTGCGGCCGCATCATCGATTTCCATAGCAAGGACTACGACGACATCGCCGTCCCGGCGGACCTAGCCGGGCGGTTCACCGTGACCGGCAAGAAAGTGGTGCTCGAAGGCCTGTGCGGCCCGTGCGGCAAGGCCTGAGCGCCCGCGACGGATAGCGAAGCGCCATTTCATCAGAGGAGGGTTGATCATGAAGAAGGACGGACGGACGCAAGAGATGGGATCCACGGCCGGCGGCGGCGTGACGAACCGGGACTGGTGGCCGAAGCAGCTGAACCTGCGCATCCTGCACCAGCACTCGGCCAAGTCCAACCCCATGGGCGGGGACTTCGACTACGCCAAGGAGTTCCAAACCCTCGATCTGGCCGCCGTCAAGAAGGACCTCTACGGCCTGATGACCCGCTCCGAGGACTGGTGGCCGGCCGACTACGGCCACTACGGCGGGCTCTTCATCCGCATGGCCTGGCACAGCGCGGGCACCTACCGTACGGGCGACGGCCGCGGCGGCGCGGGCTCCGGCTCCCAGCGCCTGGCCCCGCTCAACAGCTGGCCCGACAACGCCAACCTCGACAAGGCCCGCCGCCTGCTCTGGCCCATCAAGCGGAAATACGGCCGCAAGATCTCCTGGGCCGACCTGATGGTCCTGGCCGGCAACTGCGCCCTCGAGTCCATGGGCTTCAAAACCTTCGGCTTCGCCGGCGGCCGCGTCGACGTCTGGGAGCCGGAAGAGGACATCTACTGGGGCAGCGAGGACAAATGGCTTGGCGACGCCCGCTACAGCGGCGACCGCAAGCTCGAGAATCCCCTGGCCGCCGTGCAGATGGGCCTCATCTACGTCAATCCCGAGGGCCCGAACGGCCTGCCCGACCCCGTCGCCTCGGGCCGCGACGTCCGCGAGACCTTCGCCCGCATGGCCATGAACGACGAGGAGACCGTGGCTCTCGTCGCCGGCGGCCACACCTTCGGCAAGGCCCACGGCGCCGGCCCGGCTTCCCACGTCGGTCCCGAGCCCGAGGGCGCCGGCCTCGAGGAGCAGGGCCTCGGCTGGAAGTGCGGCTTCGGCAGCGGCAAGGGCTGCGATACCATCACCAGCGGCATCGAGGGCGCCTGGAAGCCGAACCCCGTCAAGTGGGACATGGGCTATCTCAAGGTCCTGTTCAAGTACGATTGGGAGCTCGTCAAGAGCCCGGCCGGCGCCCACCAGTGGCTGGCCAAGGACGTGGCCGAGGAGGACATGGTCGTCGACGCCCACGACCCGTCGAAGAAGCACCGGCCGATGATGACCACGGCCGACCTGTCGCTCAAGTTCGATCCGGCCTACGAGAGGATCGCCCGGCACTACCTGCAGCACCCCGAGGAGTTCGCCGACGCCTTCGCCCGGGCCTGGTTCAAGCTGACCCACCGCGACATGGGACCGCGCTCGCGCTACCTCGGCCCGGAGGTCCCGGCCGAGGAGCTCATCTGGCAGGACCCGGTGCCTGCCGTCGACCACCTTCTCGTCGACGATAAGGACATCGCGGAGCTCAAGGGTAAGATCCTCGCCTCCGGCCTGACCATCCCCCAGCTTGTCGCGACCGCCTGGGCCTCGGCCTCCACCTTCCGCGGCTCGGACAAGCGCGGCGGCGCCAACGGCGCCCGCATCCGGCTGGCCCCGCAGAAGGACTGGCCGGTGAACGAGCCGGTCAAGCTGCGGGCCGCGCTGGAGACCCTCGAGGGCATCCGCAGGGCCTTCAACGACAAGGCTCCCGGGGGGAAGAAGGTCTCGCTGGCCGACCTCATCGTCCTCGGCGGGTGCGCGGCCGTCGAACAGGCCGCCAAGAGGGCCGGCCACGACGTGACCGTCCCCTTCCGGCCCGGCCGCACGGACGCGTCCCAAGAACAGACCGACGTCACCTCCTTCGGTGTGCTCGAACCCAAGGCGGACGGCTTCCGCAATTACCAGAAGGCTCCCTACGCCGTCACGGCCGAGGAGATGCTCGTCGATCGGGCCCAACTGCTGACGCTCACCGCCCCTGAGATGACGGTCCTCGTCGGGGGGATGCGCGTCCTCGACGCGAACTTCGGCGAGTCCCGGCATGGCGTCTTCACGAAGCGGCCGGGGACGCTGACCAACGACTTCTTCGTCAACCTGCTCGACATGGGCACGGTCTGGAAAGCCGCCTCGGAGGCCAAGGACGTCTTCGAGGGGCGCGACCGCGCCACGGGCGAGCTCAAGTGGACGGCGACCCGCGTCGATCTCGTCTTCGGCTCGAACTCCCAGCTCCGGGCCCTGGCCGAAGTCTACGGGAGCGCTGACGGGCAGGAGAAATTCGTCCGGGACTTCGCGGCCGCCTGGGCCAAGGTCATGGACCTCGACCGCTTCGACCTGGTCTGATGCGGGCCCGGCGCGCCTAGAACAGCCCGAAGACGCCGTTCGGGGTGATGCCCAGCAGGCGGAACCACGTCTCGCCGGCCGCGATGTTGAGCAGCCAGGCGATGGCCATCATGGTGAAGCCGAACTTGAACGTGTCCGTGTAGCTGTACATCTCCGTCTCGTAGAGCAGGGCGGCCGGCTTGCTGTTGAACGGCAGGACGTAGACGTGCTCGATCATGAAGGCCACGGGCAGGGCCAGGCTGACGATGGGATACCCGAAGCGGTTGGCCACGCCGATGGCGATGGGGATGAAGATCATGGCCCGCATGGTCTTCGACTGGAAGAGGAGCGCGCTGAAGACCATGACCGCGGTCAGGACCAGGTAGAGGACCCAGAAGGGCGTGTGCTGCCCGATGCCGAGGTGGTCGAAGACCGCGTTGACGCTGATCGAGGGCAGGTCCGTGACCGACAGGCCCGACCCGAGGGTGTAGGCGCCGGCCGAGAAGAGCATGAGATGCCAGGGGACGTCGACGTCGTTCCACTTGACGATACCGATGCCCGGCATGAGGGCCACGATGGCCCCGACGAACGCGACGGCCGTGGCGCTGATGCCGTGGAGGCGGTCGGTGGCCCAGAAGCCCAGGATGAGGACGAAGATGACGATGGACTTGATCTCCTGGGCGTCGAGACGGCCCATCTTGGCCAGCTCGCCCCGCAGCCGCTCCATGCCGCCCTCGATCCGCGGCGCCCGCTCGTCCGGGGCCAGGGGGAAGAAGACCTTCATGGCCAGGATGTAGCCGAGGACCATCAGCCCGAGGACGGTCGGGAACATGGCCATCATCCAGTCGGAGAAGAAGATCCGGCCGCCGATGGCCCCGCCGATGAGGGCCGCGGCCAGCAGGTTGGCCCCCGAGCCGGTGACGAAAGCGGCCGCGCCGATGTTGATCTCGAACAGGTTCTGCAGGACGATGTTTCGGCCGAAGTTCGTCTTGCCCTCGCCGCTGCGGGCGCCGTAGATGGCGGCGACGACCATGAAGATGGGCAGCAGGATGGCCGCCTTGGCCGTCGTGGCCGAGATGAAGGCCGACAGGACGACGTTGATGACGATGAAGCTGAGGAAGACGTGCGAGGCGTTCTTGCCGAACTTCAGGATGAACCACAGGGCGAAGCGCTTGGCCACGCCCGTCTTGACGAGCATGCTGGCCAGGACGAAGGACATGATGTTGAGCCACATGACCGGATGGCCCAGCTGGGCGTAGGCCTCTTTCTCCGACAGCACTCCCGTCAGCACCAGGCTAATGATGACCAGGAGCGAGGTCAGGTAGTTGGGCAGGGCGTCCGTCAGCCAGAGGATGATGGAAGCGGCGAAGACGGCCAGCATGAGATGGTTGGCGCGGCTGAAAGCGTCGGCCCCGATGGCCTCGTAGGACTTCTTGGCCGCGGCCTCGGCCAGGCGGGCCGGGTCGACGCGCTCGAGGAAAGGCAGCCGGACGAGGAAGCCCAGGACGACGAAAGAGAGGAGGGCCAGCGGTCCCCCGGCCAAGGCCAGGGCCTTCTCGAACCGGGACTTCGTCCTCTTGGGCAGCTTCTCGACGCGGTAGTTGGCCATGTCGAGGGGATCGAACGCGCGCGCGGGTTCGTTCGTCATGGAAAGGTCCTTCCGGCCGGCCGGTGGCCCGGTTCGGCCCGTGGGATGTCGATCGCGGGTCCGCTCTCGGCGGGGCCCGGGGGCCCCATTTCGCGAGGCCGCGGGGCCGGCTCGGGGGCGGTGACGGGGGCGGTAGCCGGTGAGGCGATGGGGACCGTGTCAGCCCGCCGGTGGACTTCCAGGCTGAAGACGTTCTGCAGGACGAAGAGCCCGAAGAACGCGATGGCCCCGGCCAGGACGGGCGTGGCCAGCCAGCCGAGGGAGATCTCCCCGAGCACCCGGAAGCGGATGTTCCGGCCCCCCTTGACCAGGGCGACGCCGAGGATGCCGCCGACGATCGCGTGGGAGCTAGAGATGGGGACGAGCGGGACGGTCGGCAGCCCCCGCGCCGCCAACCACGCCTCGAGCGCCTGTGAAGAGAACAGGAAGAGGGCCAGCGACGAGGCCAGGACGACCGTCAGTCCGGCCAGGGGGGTCAGCTTGAGCAGGTCGTTGCCCACGGTCCGGATGACCTTCTGGGAATAGGTGAACACGCCGACGGCGATGGCCAAGCCGCCGAGCAGGAACAGCTGCTGGGCCCCGGTCAGCGTGAACAAGCCGGCTACGCGGACGTCATGGAAGGGCGAGACCGGGACAAAGACGCCCATGACGTTGGCGATGTTGTTGGCGCCCAAGCTGTAGGCCCCGAAGGCCCCGACCAGGACGAGACCACGCCGGGTGTAGGAGTCCAAAGCCAGAAGGTGGATCCGGACCTTCCTCAGGACGGCCCGGAACAGCGCGTACAGGGCGGCGGCCAGGATCGCCGTCAGGAGAATGGACGCCGCCCAACTGGAGACGATCTCGGCCAGGGATCCGGCGTCCGTCGCGACCGCGGCGAACAGGTTCCAGCCCAGGATGGCCCCGATGATGGCCTGGGTCGTCGATACGGGGAGCTCGAGCCGGGTCATGCCGTACACGGTCAGCGCCGCGGCCAGAGCGACCATGAAGGCGCCGGCCGGCGCGTTGACCTCGCCCAGCCGCCCCAGCGTCTCCGTGGTCCCGGCCCCGCCCAGGACGGCCCCCAGGACGACGAAGACGCTGCAGAGGGCCGCGGCCGTCCGGAAACGGACCATCCGCGTGGCCACGGCCGTGCCGATGACATTGGCGGCGTCGTTGGCGCCTAGCGACCAGCCCAGGAACAGGCCGCTGAGCAGGTAGAGGTAGATCATGGCCGGCCCGGGCTCAGTAGCTCCGTTTGATGCTGCTGATCGTCAGCCGGTCGGCGACGTCCTCGGCGAAATCGGAGATGTTCTCGATGTGCAGGGCGAAATAGCGGAGGTGCGTTTTTTGGGCCAGATCGAGGCCCGAGGCGAAGATCCGCCGCTTGAGCCGGTCGCTGATCTTGTCGGCCTCCTTCTCGTGGAAGTAGACCTTGTGGAGATAGTTCGAGACCATGTTGAAGTCGTGGAAATAGGCCCGGACGGCCGTGACCATCTCCTCGGCGGCGGCCCGGCTGACGTCGGTCAGGGCCAGGAAGTCGGCCCCGAACTCGGACGGGACCCGGGGCAGCTCCACGGAGAACTGGAGCAGGGTCTTCTTTTCGGAGTTGATGACCGTGTCCATGCTCTCGAGCAGGCCGAGCACGTCGCCGCGCATCTCCGGGATGAGGGAGTGGAGGTAGAGGCGGCTCTCGATGGACCGCCGCAGCTCGTCGGCCCGGTTCTCCAGCCGGGCCATTTCGGCGATGGTCTCCTCGAACGGGCCGAGGGCGCCGTCGAGGTACTCCTGGATGCCGCGGCGGAAGAGGAGCGAGCCGCGGCTGATGGTGTCCAGGAGCTCGTCGATCTGCCCTTCCAGGACCTTCGAGCGCTTGAGGGATGTCAGGCTCATGGGCTCCTCCGGGCGGCCGCGCCGGCGTCCCGCCGGCCGGGCCTCACCATTTGGTGAACGGGTGACGGATGAGGTTGGAGTTGAAGTACCGGGGGTCGCCGGAGACCTCCTCCCCGATCCAGGCGGGGAGCTCGACCTTCTGCGACTCGTCCTCGAGCTCGACCTCGGCCACGACCAGTCCGGCGTTCTCGCCGAAGAACTCGTCGACCTCGAACACCAGGCCCTTATAAGGGATGCGGTAGCGGGTCTTCTCGATGAGGGGCTTCTCGCAGATGTGGTCGAGCATGAGGTCGGCGTCCTCGACGGAGATGCCGTACTCGAACTCGGAGCGCGACACGCCCCGGGTCAGGCCTTTGATGGTCAGGAAGCCCTTGTCCTCGACCGTGCGGACGCGGACGACCCGCTCCTTGACCGAGGACAGGTAGCCCTGGCGGTAGACGGCGCCCTTGGCCCCGATCTTCCAGGCGTCTCTCTTGACCAGGAATTTGCGTTCGATCTCTTTGCCCATGGTGTCTTCCTTCGTAGAGGATCGCGGGGGCGGGACGGCCNNGCGACGGATCGTTTCGATGCGCGCGGCGATCAGAACGAGAAGTAGAAGCCGCCCTGCAGGACCCGGAAGTCGTCGTTGCCGGAGTAGTCGTCGTTGCCGGTGGCGTAGGGGTCCAGGTTGACGAAGGTGTAGTTGACCATGAACCGCAGGTTGGCGTAGGGCCGCCAGTTGAGGGCCAGGGTGACGTTGTCGGCCTTGCCGCCCATGACGTCCGCGCCCATGTCGTTGAGATTGAGGTTGCTGATGCGGACGGCCAGCTCGAAGGCGCCGAGCTTCTTGTTCTTGGGCTGGATGGGGCCGGCCGGCTCGCCCTCCTCGACGCTGTAGGGGCGCTTCTCGCCCGTGATCATCCAGCTGGCGAAGGCGTAGTAGCCGGAGAAGTTGGCCCGCGGGGCCTCGATCTGCTTGACGCTCGTGCCCAGGTACTCGCCCTGGACCAGGACCGGGCCGGCCGCGGCGGCCAGCTCGAGCCCGAAGCTGTCCCAGCTCTCGGCGTCCATCCACCCGGTGTGGAGGAAGCGGTTGTCGGCGACGTGGGTCTCGGGCCGGGCCCGGAACCGCACCCGGCCCTCGTCGTTGGCGAAGGGGGTGGAATGGCCGTAGGAGCCGCCGATGTGGATGAAGCCGTTGTCCGAGAGGACGGGCACGTAGTTCAGGCGGAAGTTGTAGTTGAGGGCTTCGTTCTCGCCGGTCTCGTCGACGTTGCCGGCTTCCTCGCCGAACACGCCGCCGAAGACGCGCCAGTTCTTGCCCCACTTGGCGACGCTCAGGCCCAGACGGCGGTCGGGGACCAGGGCGTTGGGCAGGGCCCGCTCGAGGAAGGTGATGTAGCGGGACGAGGTGACCTCTTCCACGCTGTACTGGCTCTTGTGGTTGCCCAGGGTGATCTGCATGTTCTTGAAGCCCCGGTAACCGATCCACATGTCCTTGACGTCGACCTCGTTGCCGGCGAAGTCGATGTCGAACTGGGCCACCCAATCGCCCCAGACCGGCTTGAGGCCGAGCCGGGCGCGGCGGACTTCCATGCCGTTGCCGAGCGGGTTGTCGCTGCCCGAGTAGAGGGCCCCGGCCAGGTTGATGCGGCCGTCGAGACGGAACTGGAACTTGCCGTCCTCCGACTGGAAGACGAGCAGCCCGTCCTCGCTGTGGCCGGCGATGGCCGGCGTCTCGGCCTCCTGGGCGGCCAGCCCGAGGGCGCCGCCGAGCACCAGCAGGCTCAGGATGAAGATCTTTTTCATGCCAACCTCCTGTGATTGTTTAGGATATATCCAACCCCGCGAAGCGCTTGAGCGCTTTCAGGTAGTTGACGTTCTCGAAGCCGCCGAGGCCGAGGCCGCGGACGGTGCGGATGACGGCGGCCGGGTCCTCCATCTCGACGGCGACGGTCCGGATGGGCGCGCCATCGAATTTGAGGTCGGCGATCTCGACGATGCAGCCGTCGATCTTGAAGCCGTGGCGCTCCTTGTCCACGCGGACGGTCTTCAAGTCGGGATGGGGCGCGACGAGCTCGGTCAGGAACTCGTCGTAAGAGTAGGCCGCGCGGCGGAGCTCCGGCAGCGGGGCCCGCCAGGCCTTGAAGACGTCCTCCAGGACGGGCCGGGCCAGGGGGAAGCCGGCCTTCATGACCGGGTACCACTGCTCGAGGCCGTCGCCGTTGACCTGCTGCAGGGTCTTGATATCCATGAGCAGGTCGCGGATCTTGGTGTTGTCCATGCTCCGGCGGGACAGGATGTAGACCTCCGCGCTCGTCCGGACGTCCCCGGCGGGGTGGGCGTTGATGCGCGCCTCGGCCTCGCCGAACGACTCGCCGAACGTCCGCCATTCCCAGCGTGCGATGATCGGTGCCATGGGGTATCCCTTCGTCGTGGTCTAGGATGACACTATCGTCCGGCGGGCGCCCGCTGGCAATCAGGGGAAACCCCGTTTTCCTTGTCGGGGGAGACCCCGACACGCCGCCGGCTAGCGGGCGTCGTCGGGCCGCTCGAGGTCGTCCCGCCAGGCGATGGCCATCTGGAGGAGCTCGGAGGCGTCCCTGATGCGGAGCTTCTGCTTGATGCGGGAGTAGTAGGTCTCCACGGTCTTGACGCTCAGATTGAGCTCCTCGGAGATGCGCTGGGGCCGCAGGCCGCGCCCGACGAGCTTGAAGATCTCGAGCTCGCGGTCGCTGAGGACGGCCAGGGGGGACTCGTGGCCGGCGGCGTCGTCCCGCGAGATCTTGTCCAGCAGCTTCTCGGTCATGGCCGGGCTGAGGTAGACCTTGCCGTCCAGGACCCGGCGGATGGCGGCCAGCAGGATCTCGGCCGAGGCGTGCTTCATGACGTACCCTTTGGCCCCGGCCCGGACGGCCCGCTCGGCGTACAGGGATTCGTCGTGCATGGACAGGACGAGCAGAGGCAGGCGGGCCGTGCGCTTCCGGACGGCCTTGATGAGCTCGATGCCGTCCATGCCCGGCAGGGAGATGTCGACGAGCATGAGGTCGGGCTCCATCCGGTCGAGGGCTTCCAGGGCCTCGGGGCCGCTGTTGGCCCCGCCGCAGACGCGGAGGTCGGGCTGTTGGTCGATGAGCTGGGAGAGGCCGTCCCGCATGAGGGGGTGGTCGTCGACGACGAGGACGGCCCTTTTCCGCGGGCCCTGGTCCGTCATGTCAGCTCCGGCCTTCGAAGGCCGCGGGGTCGGCGAACACGCACTTGACGACGGCCCCGCGCGTCCGGCCGCGCTCGACGCGGAAGGAGGCGCCGATCGAGGCCGCCCGGTATTCCATGATGTTCAGGCCCATGCCCTTGCGGTTGGGCTTTTCGGGGAAGCCGGTGCCGTTGTCGGCGACGGTCAGCACGACCGCGCCCTTGCGCCGCTCCAAACGGACGGCGACGCGGCCGGCCTTGCCGTGCCGCAGGGCGTTGTTCACGGCCTCCTGGACGATGCGGTAGCCGTGGAAGGTGACGGCCTCGTCGGTCGAGTTCAGGCCCGGCTCGCTCTGGACGGTGATCTTGACCTTGAACAGCTCGGCGACCGAGCAGGCCAGCTCGTTGAGGGCGGCCACGAGCCCGCCCTTGGCCCGCGTCGGATAGAGACCCTTGGCCAGGTCGCGGGTGTGGGTCAGGGCGTTCTGGATGTGGGCGACGAGCTTCTCCATGTCCGCCGCCTCCTCGAGCCCCTTCTTCCTCAGCTTGTCGGACAGGACCTGGCCCATGAAGGCGATGCCGCCGAGCTGCTGGGACAGGCTGTCGTGGAGGTCCTGGCCGATGCGCCGCTGCTCCTTCTCGCTGATCTCCATCATCTGCCGCTGCAGGTCGGTCTTGAGGGAGATCTCCCGTCGCAGCCGCTCGTTCGAGCCCAGGAGCTCGCGGGTCCGCTCCTTGACCCGCTCCTCGAGACCGGCTCGGGCGCTGGCCAGGGAGTCGAAGGCCATCTTCCGTTCCGTCTTGTCGTGGATGCTGCCCATGACCCGCCGGGGGGCGCCCCGCGGCCCGAGGCAGACGCCGCCCCGGATGCGCATCCAGCGGACGGACCCGTCGGGTTTGGCCGTGCGGAACTCCTCGTCGAAGGAGCTCTTCTGCTCGACGGCCCGCTTCAGGGCCGCCAGGAGGGGCCCCTTGTCCTCCGGATGGATGACCCGGAGGAAGGTCTCGAAGGGCTCGTCCCCGTCGCCTTTGCCGACATCGAGGAGGGTCTTCATGTTGGCCGACATGACCAGGCGGTTCGAACGCAGGTCCCAGTCCCAGAGCCCGATGTCGGCCGCCTCGAGGGCCATGCGCAGCTGTTCGTAGCGCTCGGCGGCCCGGGGCGAAGGGCTTTTCCGGGCCGGTCGCACGGCCCCCGTCCGTCGGCGAGCGGTCTTGGTCGTTCCCATCGCGGCCCTTCTCTCCGGCATTGTAACCGGAGCCGGAGCGCGGCGCAAGGACGGGCGCGTTTCGGGCCTCCGCTATAATGGATGCGGAGAAATGGAAAGCCTCATTGCCCAAAAAGAGCTTGATCTATATGTCCCTGATCCTCGCCTTGGTCACGGGCCGCTGCCGGCACTCCCTCGATAAGGGCGGCTACGACCTGTCCGGGTTCCGCGACGAACCCGGGCTGACCGAGGTCCCCGAGGCGCTGCGCGGGCTCGTCGCGACCAACGGCGAGGCCGCCCGCCGGGTCTCGGCCGGGAACGGCGGCGGGGCCCTGCGCTTCGTCGTCATCGGCGATACGGTCTCGGACGGCAACCGGACCTTCAAGGCCTTCCTCCGCGAGATCGCCGCGCTCGACCCGCCGCCGGCGTTCATCGTCCACCTGGGCGACCGGGTCGTCTCGCCCGTCGTCGATTTCTACGGCGCGTACTTGAGGGACATCGCCGGCGCTCCCTTCCCCATCCTCCACGTCGACGGCAACCACGACGTCCGCGAAGAGGGCGCCCGTATCTCGCGGGCTTTCTTCGGGGAGACCGACTTCTACCTCGACCGGGACGGGATGCGCTTCGTCCTCATCGACGACGTCCACGGGGACGGCCGGTTCGGCTTCACGCCGGCCCAACTGGAGTGGCTCGACGGGGTCTTGAAGGAGCCTTGGCCGGCCCGGAAGTTCGTCTTCACCCACGTGCCCCCGAAGGCCCCGTTCCGGAAGATCACGCCGTTCCCGGCCTCCCTGTTCACGCCTCGGCTCGAGAACGAGCAGGCCTTCCTCGACATCCTGGCCCGCCGCCGTGTCGTCATGGCCGCGTTCGGGCACCGGCACATCCACGCGTCTCTCGTCCACGACGGCGTGCTCATGGTCATCACCGGGGGCGGCGGCCAGCGGAACGTCCTGGAACCCGACGTCCGATCGCCCTTGTTCACGAAGAAACGCCATTACTCGCTCATCGACATCCCGGGACCGGGGCTGGGCGGGCCCTTCGAAGGGATCCTCTCCTGCGTGGGGAACGGGTCCGAGGTCCTGTTCCGGACGTCGTTCTTCCAGGCGGGACCTCTCACGGCCGAAGGCGCCGGCGGCGTGTCCCTCTGGCCCCACACGGCCCCGGCGGGCGCGCTCTCCGTGACCGGCCGCCCGGCGCCCGTGTTCTCCGGCGGCTCCAGCCGCACGCCCTGATCCGCCCTCACCGGCCCGACCGGCCGGCGCCCGACGCGCGGGCCTTGAATCCCGCCCCCCGGCCGGTGTAAAGTCGCCTCCATAGGAGGCCCCATGGCACGCTCCCTCCGCTTCGCGTCCCTCGCGACCGTCGCCGTGACGGTCCCGGTCCTCGTCCTGGCCGCGGCCCTCGTCTCCGCTTCGCCCGGCCGCAAGGACGCCCTCAAGGGCGCCGGCATCCGCAGCTCGACCTACGGCCGGCCGACCGATCCCGGCCCGGGCTACTGGGCCCGCACCGGCGCGGCCATCGCGGCCAAGTTCCCGGGGGCCAAACCGGAGGCCGTCTGGATCGTCAGCCGCCTCGACGGCCGCGGCACCCGGATGTCCTTCCCGGTCCCGCCGGGGGGCGACCCGCTCATCACGGGCATGGACGATGACCTCAGCGAGCCCGTCCTGCGGCTCTTCGACGCGTTGGGCTACCGCGTCTGGCTCCAGACCGAGCCGGGCTGGGCGCCCGTCGACAAGGCCTTCCACGTCATGCTCGACCGCTACGGACACCATCCTTCTGTCATCGGCGTCGGCGTCGACGTCGAATGGCACCGTTCGAACGATCCCGACAAGGGCGATCCGGTGACCGACGAGATGGCCAAGACGTGGCTGGCTGCGGCCCGCTCCCATAATCCGGCCTACCGGATGTTCCTCAAGCACTTCCGGGAGGAGGTCATGCCGCCGACGGCCCGCGAGGGCATCCTGTTCATCGACGACAGCCAGATCTACGAATCGCTCGGGGCCATGGTCGCCGAGTTCGCCAAGTGGGGCCGGACCTTCGCCCCGGCCCCCGTCGGTTTCCAGTACGGCTACCAGACCGACAAGCCCTGGTGGAGCCGGATGAAGGACCCGGTCAAGGAGATCGGCGACCGCATCCTGGCCGCCACGCCGAACGCGGAGACCCTCATTTGGGTCGATTTCTCGGTCCGCGACGTCTTCCCGCCCGACCCGGCCAAGGGCGATCGGCTGCCGCCGGGGAAGTGACGCGCGGCGAAAGGCCCGGAGGAACGCCGGTGTTCGGAAAGCGCCTGAGCCCGCGCAGGCTGAAAGCCCTGCTCGGAAGGGAGATCGGCCTGTCGGACTGGTTCACCGTCACCCAGGAGCGCATCGACGCCTTCGCCGCGGCGACCGAAGACCGCCAGTGGATCCACGTCGACCCGGAGCGGGCGGCCCGCGGCCCCCTCGGCGGCACGGTCGCCCACGGNNGGCCGTTTCCGGATGGCCGTCAACTACGGCCTCGACCGGGTCCGCTTCCCCCACGCCGTCCGGGCCGGCTCGCGGGTCCGCAACCGGGCCGTCCTCAAGAGGATCGAGAAGCGCGGCTTCCGCAAGGTCCTGGTCGCGGTCGAGAACACGATGGAGATCGAGGGCGTCGACAAGCCGGCCATGGTCGCCGAGGTCCTGGCCCTGATCTACCTTTAGGAGCCGTAAATGCCCAGCGCCGAGACCATTCTCGCCCAGCTCCGGACCATCGCCGTCCAATGGAAGTCCCTGGCCATCCTCTTCCACGTCTATTTCGGGATCCTGGCCGCGGCCCTCGTCGCGGGCATCCGCCCGTCGCGCAGGAGCGCCGGCCGCTTGTTGGCTCTGCCGTTCGTGGCCGTGAGCGCCGTGGCCTGGGTCGAGGGCAATCCCTTCAACGGCGCCGTCTTCGCCGTCCTGTGGATCCTGCTCTTGGTCCTCGCCGGCCGGCTGCCCACGGACAGGCTCCGCCTTGCGCCGCCGGCGCTCCTGGTCCCCGGCATCGCCCTGTTCCTCTTCGGCTGGGCCTATCCCCATTTTCTGGAGGGGGAGCCGGCGTGGGTTTACCTCTACCGGGCCCCGACCGGCCTCATCCCGTGCCCGACGCTATCCATCGTCATCGGGCTCACGCTCGTCGCCGACGGATTCCGCTCCCGGGCCTTCGGCCTGACCCTGGGCTTGGCGGGGTTGCTCTACGGCGCCATCGGCGTCTTCCGCCTCGGTGTGACCATCGACGCCGTCCTCCTCGCCGGCGCCGTCCTGATGCTGGCCGTCGCTTTCCGGAAGCCCCCGGCCTTATAATGGGCCTATCGCCCCGGAGGAGGGAACCATGGACATCAAGGCCATCCCCGTCGACAAGCCCGAGGACATGAACTTCATCCTCGGCCAGACCCACTTCATCAAGACGGTCGAGGACATCCACGAGGCCATCGTCACGACCGCCCCGCACGTGAAGTTCGGGCTGGCCTTCTGCGAGTCGTCCGGCCTGGCCCTCGTCCGCCGCTCCGGCAACGACGAGGCCCTGGTCGAGATCGCCGTCAAGAACGCCCTGGCCGTCGGGGCCGGGCATTCGTTCTTCATCTTCCTGACCGGCGGCTTCCCGGTCAACATCCTCAACGCCCTCAAGGCCGTGCCCGAGGTCTGCGGCATCTACTGCGCCACGGCCAATCCGGCCGAGGTCGTCGTCGCCGAGACGGACCAGGGCCGGGGCATCCTGGGCGTCGTCGACGGCGTCCGGACCAAGGGCGTCGAGGGCCCCGACGGCGTCGCCTGGCGCAAGGGCTTCCTGCGGCAGATCGGCTACAAGCTCTGAACGGCCGCCCGTGAAAGCGCCCGCGCCCCTCTCGAGGACCCTGGCCACCCTCGCCGCGGCGCTGGTCGCCGCCCTGCCCCTCGCGGCCCAGTTCCGGGACGACTTCACGATCCTCCGTAAGGACCCGGCCGGCGCGGCGGGGTGGGCGACGCGGACCGGAGAGGGGCGGGCCGTCATGGACATCCTGCCGGGAGACGGCTTCGCCGCGGTCTCGGTCGACGCGACGGCCGACCGGCGCAACGTCTGGTGGGCCGTCATCGCCCGGCGCGTCTCGGGGGCCCTCGACCTGGCCCGCCTGGCCCGGCCCGGCGCGGAGCTCCGGGTCGAGGCCCGCGTCCGGACCGATACCGCGCCTCGGCGCGTCAACCTCAGCTTCAATACGCAGAAGACCACGGACTTCCACAGCCACCTCATGGAGTACGACCTGGCCGAGGCCGGCCGCTGGTATACGATCAGTCTGACGACGCGCGGCTTCGAAGCCGGCCCGGGCGATACCGTCAACGTCCAGATGGCCCTGATGGACTGGGGCCTCGGCCGCTACCGCGTCGACATCGACGACCTCGAGGTCGATGTGGTCGAGGCCGCGCAGGCCGGCCCCGATCTGGGCCCGCCCATCCCCTATCATCCGCCCGTCGCCGACCCCGCCGGCTTCGCCCTGGCCCTGCCGGCCGCGGCCGACCTGACCGTCGACACGGCCGAGCCCGGCGTCAACCTCGACGACTGGACGCTCGCGGACGCCGCCGGGACGGCCCGCGTCCTGTCGGCCGGCGGGACCCGCCTCGTCCTGCTGCGCTGGGACTTCAGGCGACTGGCCGGGCGCGAGGTCGCCGGCCCGGGCCTGCTCGAGCTGACGACGCGCGCCGTGGCCGTTCCGGGGACGGAGCGGCCCGATTTCGGCCAGCTCCGCGTCGTCGAGACGATCGGGGGCGAGCCCGGCTGGAACGAGCGGACGGCGACCTGGACTTCGATCGCGGGGGGCCGGCCGCGCGACTTCGTCCTCAACCCGCAGCCGATCATCGACGCTCCTGTCACGGCCGGCGACTTAGGGAAGACCTACCTGACCGTCCCCGCCGTCGTCCTGCAGCGCCTGCTCGACGGGAAGTCCCGGGGCTTGGCCTTGACCCCGTTGGGCTCGATCGAAGCCGCGTTCTACGCCCGCGAAGCGAAAGGCGGCGCGGCCTCCGCCCGCCTGTTACTGAACATCAAGGAAGATCCCCAGGCATCCATCCCGATCCTGGGTGGGTCCTCTCGAGGCGGTGAGGGGATTATCCTCGCAGATCCCCGTGGTGGAGGGGGGACCCGCGAAGCGGGGGGAACCGACCGCACTGGTTCCCGGGGGGCCGGGGAGCTAGAGGATATCCCCGAACTCAGCCGGAGAGAGGGCCCCGTACAGGACTCGCAGAGCATGGATTAGGGAGGATTGAATGGAGGGAACAGCTGTGGCTCAAAGCCGTATCTTTTCGCTCGATGCTCTGCGCGGCTTCGACATGTTCTGGATCATCGGCGGCGACGCCTTCTTCCGGACGCTGGCCGAGGTGACGGACTGGGGCTGGGCCCGGGGCTGGGCGGCCCAGCTCGAGCACGCCGAATGGGCCGGCTTCCACTTCTACGACCTCATCTTCCCCCTGTTCATGTTCATCTCGGGCGTGGCCATGCCCTTCTCCCTCCTGGCCAAGGCCGAGACCGCCGCGGACAAGCGGCCGATCTACATCAAGCTGATCAAGCGGGCCCTGCTCCTCGTCCTGCTGGGCTTCGTCTACAACCACCTGACCGACCTCCGCTTCGCCACCCAGCGCTGGGCCAGCGTCCTCGGCCAGATCGGCCTGGCCTACCTCTTCGCGGCGTTGATCATGCTCAACGCCCGCTCCCTCCGGGGCCGGCTGGCCGCGCTCACGGCCGTCCTGGGCGGCGTGGCCGTCCTCCAGCTCCTCGTCCCCGTCCCCGGCATCGGGGCGGGCGTTCTGACGCCGGAGGGCAGCATCAACGGCTGGATCGACCGCCTGCTCCTGCCGGGCCGCCTCTACGACAAGGTCTTCGACCCCGAAGGGATCCTCTGCATCCTCTCGGCGACCTCGGTGACGCTGATGGGCGCCCTCGCCGGGCTCCTCCTGCGGTCGGACCGGCACCCGGCCTACCGCAAGGCCGTCCTGCTGGCGGCGGGCGGCATGGGGCTCGCGGCCCTCGGCTACGCGCTCTCCGGCTGGTACCCCATCATCAAGAAGGCCTGGACGGCGACCTTCGACATCTACGCCGCCGGCCTGTCGGCCATCCTGCTGGCTCTGTTCTACCTGGTCGTCGACGTCTGGCGGCTTCGCAAGTGGACCTTTGTCTTCCGGGTCGTCGGGCTCAACTCCATCACCATCTACCTGGGGACGCGGATGGTCGACTTCGGCCGCACGAGCGAGTTTTGGTTCGGCGGGCTGGCCCGGTTGGCCGGCGCCGCCGGCCCGCTCGTCCTCATCGCCGGGACGATCGCCGTCGAGTGGCTGGTTCTCTACTTCCTCTATAAGAAGAACGTCTTCCTGCGCGTCTGAGCCGGTCCGGACGGCCCGGCCGCGCCCCCGCTAGCGGGACTTCGGGCCCGCGAGCAGGTTCTCCTCCAGGAACCGGGTGAACATCGTGTACAGGTGGAGCGTCGTCCCGCGGCCCTCGTAGATGCCGTGCGACCGGTTCGGGTAGGCCATCATGGTGAAAGCCTTGTTGTGGGCAACGAGCTCGTCGACGAGCTTCTCGAAGCCCTGGTAGTGGACGTTGTCGTCGCCCGTGCCGTGGACGACGAGGAGCTGGCCCCGGAGGTCCTTGGCGAAGGTGATGGGCGAGCCGTTCGCGTAGCCCTCGGCGTTGTCGGCCGGCAGGCCCATGTAGCGCTCCTGGTAGATGGTGTCGTAGAGGCGCTGGTCGGGCACGGAGGCGACCGAGATGCCGGCCTTGTAGAGGTCCGGATGGCGGAACAGGGCGTTGAGGGTCATGGACCCGCCGCCGCTCCAACCCCACACCCCGACCCGCTCCGGATCGGCGTAGGGCCAGGCGGCCAGGGCCGCCCGCACGGCCGCGGCCTGGTCCGAAGAGGCCAGGATGCCGATCTGCCGGTAGATGGACTTGCGCCAGGCCCGGCCGCGCGGCGCGGGCGTCCCGCGGTTGTCGAAGCTGGCCACGATGGCGCCCTTCTGGGCCAGCATGAGGTGCCAGAGATAGCCGCTGCCGCCCCAGCCGTCCTGCACGGTCTGGCCGGCCGGCTCGCCGTAGACGTAGACGAGGAGGGGGTACTTCCTGGCCGGATCGAAGTCGGGCGGCAGGATGCGCCAGCCGTCGACCTCGACGCCGGCGGCGACGGGCAGCCGGAAATACTCGGCCCGCCGGCGCGCCAAGCCCTCGACCCTGGCCCGCAGCTCCCTGTTGGCCGCGAGCGTCCGGACGACCTCGCCCTTCGGCAGGCGGACGAGCTCGGTCACCGGCGGCTCGTCGAGGCGCGAGAAGGTGTGGAAAGCGAAGCGGGCCGAGGGCGAGATGTCGTAGCGGTGGACGCCGGCCTGCCCGGCCGGGCCGACGGGGACGAGCGCGCCCTTCCCGTCCATCTTGACGCGGTAGAGGAAGCGCCTGGTCGCGTCGTCGGGCGAGGCCGTGACGTAGAGCCAGCCGCCCTTCTCGTCGACGGCGTCGACGCCGAGGACGTCGTAGTTCCCCGGCGTCAGGAGCCGGGGCGCCGTGCCGTCGCGGCCGACGGAATAGGCGTGGTTCCAACCGTCGCGCTCGCTCAGCCAAAGGAGCCGTCGGCCGCCCTCGAGCCAGACGAAATCGTCCATGACCTCGACCCAGGCTTCGTCGGTATCGGTGAAGATGGCCCGCATCTCGCCGGTCGCCGCGTCGCCGACGAGGACCGTGAGCGTGTTCTGGAGGCGGTTGAGGTGTTGGAGGACGACCTCGCGGGAGTCGCCCGCCCATTCGAGCCGGGCGATGTACGTCTCGGAGGGGTCGCCGGGCGTCTTCATCCAGACGACGGGCCCGCCCGAGACGGGGACCACCCCCGCCCGGACGGCCGAATTGGGCTGCCCCGGCTTGGGGTGCTTGAAGGCCGTCGTCACCGGATAGAGCCCGCTCGTGTTGTCGATCATGGTGAACGTCGGGACCCGGGACGTATCGAACCGCCAAAAGGCGAGGGCCGCGCTGTCCGGGCTCCAGCGGAAGCCGTCGCGGATCCCGAACTCCTCCTCGTTGACCCAGTCGGAGGTGCCGTTGATGATCTCGGGGCCGCCGTCGAAGGTCAGCCGCGTGACGCGGCCCGAGGCCAGGTCCTCGGCATAGAGGTCGTTCTTGACGACGTAGGCCGCCCTGCGGCCGTCGGGCGAGAGCTTGGCGAACATCAGGGTCGACGGCTCGAAGTCGCGGCCGAGTTGCCGGAGCCGGCCCGTGGCCATCTCGTAGGTCCAGAAGTCGCCGCGGGTGTTCTGGCGCCAGACCCGCTTCGAGTCGGTGAAGACGATGAGCACCTGGCCGTCGGGCGACCAGGCGTAATTCTCGATGTCGAGGGGCTTCGCGGCCCCGGGGGGCACGAGCCGGGCCGCGGGGACGAGGACGCGGCGGGCCCCGGTGGCGGCATCGTAGAGGACGAGGTCCCGGCTCCCTTCGGCTCCGGGGCTCGGCTCGAGCGTCGTGTAGGAAGCCCCGTCGCTCATCCAGCGGGCCGGGCCGAAGCGTTCCGCCGCGAATTCGCGGCCGGCGAAGATGCGCTCGACGGTCAGGTTCGGGTCGGGGTTGGCGGAGGCCGGCTTGTCCTGGGCCGGGACGAACGGGGCAACGAGAGCGGCGGCCAGGGCGAGCAGGATGAGCGTTCGGGGGTGTCTCTTCATGGCGGGAAGCCTCCTCGGTTTCGATTCATCGGGCCGGCGATATGACATACGAACGGCCGGGACGGGTCTCGAACCCGACCCCGGCGGCGGCGGGCAACGGAAAGGGCCTGACGGGCCCATCGGGGGACGATATCCGCGTCCCCGACGGTAACCGGACCCGGCACGTCCCGCCGACCGTGGACCGGACGGTCGCCTGCCGCAGACGGCCGTCGGCCCACTTCAGGTCGACCTCGAAACCGCCCCGGGCCCGCAGGCCGCGGATCTCGCCGTCGGGCCAGGCGCGGGGCAGGGCCGGCAGGAATTCCAGTTCGTCGTTTTGGGACTGCAGCAGCATCTCGGCGACCGCGGCGCTGAAGCCGAAGGCGCCGTCCACCTGGAGGGCGTTGCTGCAGATGGAGAACAGGCTGGCGGTCGTGTAGGTGTTCATGGCGTAGCGGAAGTTCTCCAGCGCCTTGGCCCCGTCGCCGAGCCGGGCCCAGCAGGCCGCCTTCCAGGCGGACGACCAGCCGTTGCCGGGGAGGCCCCGTTGCTCCAGGACGGCCCGGGCCCCGGCGGCCAGCTCCGGCGTCCGGCGCGGCGAGATCTCGCGGCCCGGGAACAGGCCCCAGAGCCCGGAGATGTGGCGGTGGCTCTTCTCGGTCTCCCCCCAGTCCTCGAGCCACTCCTGGAGGTTCCCGGCGCGGCCGACGCGCATCGGGGCCAACTTGGCCCTGGCGTCGAGGACCTTGGCCCGGAAGTCGGCGTCGACGCCGAGCGTCGCGGCCGCCTCGGCCACGGCCCCGAAGAGCTCGTGGAGGATGCGCATGTCGACGGTCGAGCCGGCGCAGAGCGACGACGTCGTCGTGAACCCGGTGATCTCGTCGTAGAACGGCTTCGCGCCGGGCACGGCCGGGAAATTCTCCGGCGAGGTCGAGGGATTCGTGACCAGCCAGCCGTATGTCGGATGGGGGACGAGGAAATCCAGGAAGAACTCGGCGCTGCCCTTCAGGACCGGGTAGTATTCCTCGAGGAACGCCTTGTCGCGGGTGAAGAGGTAGTGCTCGACGAGGTGCGTCGCCAGCCAGGCCCCGCCGGTCGTGAAGGCGCCCCAGCTCGCGCCGTCCATGGGCGCGGCGACGCGCCAGAGGTCGGTGTTCTGATGGAAGACCCAGCCCCGGGCGCCGTAGTGCTCGCGGGCGACGTCGGCGCCCTGGTCGGCGAGCTCCCGGACCATGCGGAAGAGCGGCTCGGCGCATTCCGGGAGGTTGCCGACCTCGGCCGGCCAGTAGTTCATCTCGGTGTTGATGTTGGTCGTGTACTTCGAATCCCAGGACGGGTTCATCTTGTCGTTCCACAGGCCCTGGAGGTTAGCCGGCTGCGTCCCCGGGCGCGACGACGAGATGAGGAGATAGCGACCGAACTGGAGGACGAGCCCGGCCAGGGCCGGGTCGTTCGTCCCGTCGAAGGCCTTGAGACGCTCGGCCGTCGGGAGGTCCGAGGCCGGCCCGCGCGGCAGCGTGACCGCCACCCGGCGGTAGAGCCGGCGGTGCTCGCGGAGGTGGGCGTCGAGGAGGGCCTCGAACGGCTTCTCCAAGGCCGGTCCGAGGGCCGCCGCGACGCGGGCGGCCTGATCGGCGGAGACGTCCCGGTAGTCGACGAAGTTCGTCGCCGCGGCCACGAACAGGGTCACGGCGTCGGCGCCCGTGACGACGAGCTCGTCCCCCTCGACGGCCATGACCCCGCCCTCGGGGCGGGCAACGAGCCGGGCTTCGTACCGCAGGCGGCCCGTGACTCCCATGTAGTCGGCCGAACGGCCGCGGAGGACGAGGCCGTCGGGCGGCGCCCCGTCCATGCGGAAGTAGTCGGTGGCGTAGTTCGAGTGGGCGTCGTTGCGCTCGCCCCTCAGCTGGGCCCGGAACGAGATCCGGCCCGGGGCGCCGGCCTCGAGCCGGACGACGACGACTTGGTCGACGGGGCTGGCGAAGACGCGCCGGGTGAAGCGGACGCCGCCGCGCGTATAGTCCGTCGTGACGACGGCCGTGTCGAGGTCGAGGACACGGCGATAGTCCGTCGTTTCGCCCGTTTCGGCGAAGGCCAGGACGAGGTTGCCGAGCGATTGGTACTTCTGCTGCTCGACGGGATAGCCGAGGAAGCGCCGCCCGAAGAGGACGTGGGCCTCCTTGAACCGGTTCTCGAACAGGAGCCGGCGGAGCTCCGGCAGGGCCTCGGCCCCGCCGCGGACGGTCGTCGTGTAGGGCCCGCCGCTCCAATAGGTGTCCTCGTTGAGCTGGAGGCGCTCCTCGTCCGCGAGGCCGAAGACCATGGCCCCCAGGCGTCCGTTCCCGACCGGATAGGCGTTCTCCCACTTGTCGGCGGGACGGTCGGACCAGACCGCCGCGAGCGGGTCGGGGACGGGCCCGCCGGCCGGAGGGGCGAGCTGCGTGCGGCGCCCGGCGGGCGCGGCGGACAGGAGGGCGGGGAGGACGAGGACGAGGACCAGGGCCCCGACGGCGGGCGTCCGTGCGGCGCGGTGCGTCATGGCGGAAACCTCCGCCCGGCGGATCGGCCGGCGCGGGCCGGCTATTCGGCGGGGCCGGAGATCCCCGGGTAGTACTCGCGGATGAAGCGCTCCTGGACCTTGAACGACCAGTGGATGTCGCGGATGTGGTTGGCCGCGGCCTGGCTGCGGCCCGAGCGGATGAGGTCGATGAGGGCCTGGTGCTCGAGGATGGACGACTCCTCCCACTCCTTGACGAAGCCGGCCGGCCGCGGGAAGTCGTAGAGCCGCTTCTTCAGGTTGTTGACCGTCTTGACCAGGCTGTCGTTGTCGCAGAGCCGGAGGAAGGTGCCGTGGAAGGCCAGGTTCTTCTCGTAGTAGGCGTCGAAGTCGTCGGCCGCGATGGCCTCGCGCATGCCGTCGTTGAGGCCCTGCATGCCCTCGACGTCGGCGGGCTTGAGGCGGTCGAAGGCCTTGAGCAGGGCCATGCTCTCCAGGGCCCCGATGATCTCGTAGTAGTTCCGGACGTCCTTCTCGCCGAGGGCGTTGACGACGATCATGCGCCGGGGCAGGATGGTGACGAAGTCCTCCGTCTCGAGCTGGAGCAGGGCGTCGCGCAGGGGGGTCTTGCTGACGCCGAGCTTGCGGGAGGTCTCCTCCATGTCGATGGCCGAGCCGGGCCTGAGCTCGCCGCGGCGCATTTGTTCGCGCAGGTACTCGTAGACCTGCTCTTTGAGGGACTTGACGTTCAATATCGGCTTCGGGTCCATATCTCCAGGATATTAAACTCCCGCTCCCCAAGTCAACCGCGCCTTTGGTAGAATGGGGCCATGCGATACATCCCCGAAGACGAGATCCGGCGGACCGCCGCTATGCCGGCCGCCATCCGGGCCGTGGCCGAAGCCCTCGTCGCCCTCTCGGCCGGGCGGGCCCTGGTCCCGCCGCGGACGAGCCTGGAGGTCCCGGGCACGCGGACGACGGCCCTGGTCATGCCGGCTTATCTGCCGGGGACAGGGCGCGTTGGACTCAAGCTCATCTCCCTCTGTGAAGACAATCCGGCCCGAGGGCTTCCCTACGCCCAGGCCGTGACCGTCGTCATGGACGCGGAGAAGGGAACGCCCCTGGCCGTCCTCGACGCCGGCTATCTCACGGCCCTGCGCACGGGCGCGGCGTCGGGCGTCGCGACCGATGCTTTGGCCCGCCGGGACGCCCGGGTGGCCGCCGTCTTCGGGGCCGGCGTCCAGGGCCGGACCCAGCTCGAGGCCGTGGCCACCGTCCGCGCGCTCCGCAAGGCCTTCATCGTCGACGTCGACGCGGGCGCGGCCGCCGCTTTCGCCCGGGAGATGGAGGCCCGCCTAGGCCTCGAGGTCGAGCCGGCCGGCGCCGCCGCGGCCCTGCGTGACGCAGACATCGTCTCGACGGTGACTACGTCGGCGACGCCGGTCTTCGAGGATCGCGACCTCAAGCCAGGCGCGCACATCAACGCCGTCGGGTCCTACAAGCCCCACGTCCGCGAGATCCCGGGCGAGACCGTCCGCCGGGCCGCCCTGTTCGTCGACGAACGCCGGTCGGCCCTCGAGGAGGCCGGCGACCTCATCATCCCCATCCGCGAGGGCCTCATCGGCCCGGACCATGTCCGGGCCGAGATCGGCGAGGTCCTGGCCGGGACGAAGCCCGGCCGCCTCGCGGAGGACGAGACGACGCTGTTCAAGTCCGTGGGCAACGCCGTCGAGGACCTGGCCGTGGTCGGCCTCGTCCTCGGCTGAGGGAGCGCCGATGGAATTCGTGAGCATCCTCAACGACGTCCTCGGGCCGGTCATGCGCGGGCCGTCGAGTTCGCACACGGCCGGGTCCTGGCACATCGCCCGCCTCGTCCGGGATCTCCTCGGCGGTGAGCCCGCCGCGGCCGAGCTCGTCTTCGACCCGGACGGCTCCTACGCCGCGACCTACCGCCAACAGGGCGTCGACCTGGCCTTCGCCGCGGGGTTTCTCGGCTGGGAGCTCACGGACGGCCGCTTCGCCCGGGCCCTGGCCCTGGCGCCGGCCGAAGGCCTCGACATCCGCTTCCGCGTCGCCCCCCTCGCGGGCGCGGACCATCCGAATACCGTGCACGGCAAGCTCGTCGCCAGGGACGGCCGTCGCCTGGACTTCACGGCCGAGTCCGTCGGCGGCGGCATGGTCGTCGTGACCGGGCTCGACGGCCGGCCGGTCCATCTGGACGGCAAGAGCGCCGTCGCCGTGAGAACGGGCGGCGCGGCCCGGACGGCCCGGCCGCTGTTCTTCGTCCGCAAGGGCGAGCCCCTGTTCCTCACCGGCACGGAGATGGCCCGGCTGGCGGCCAAGCGGCGCGTCTCCCTCGGCCGCATCGCCCTGGCTTACGAGAGCGGGCTCCTCGGCCTTCCGGAGACCGAGGTCCTGGCCGAGATCGGCCGGCGCTTCGACATCATGAAGGACGCCGTGCGCCGGGGCCTCTCCGGCCGCGGCCTGGCCATGAAGCTCCTCGAACCTTCGGCCGGGAAGGTCCTGCGGGCCGAAGCCAAGCGGCGCCTGGCCGCCGGCGGCCTGCCGACGCGGGCCGCGGCCCGGGCCCTGGCCGCCCTCCACGTCGCCGCGAGCGGCGGCGTCGTCTGCGCCGCCCCGACGGGCGGCTCGGCCGGGGTCCTGCCCGGGGTCCTGGTCACGCTGGCGGAGGAGCGCCGGCTGTCGCGGGAGAGGGCCTCGCTCGCGCTCCTGGCCGCGGGAGCGGTCGGCCTGGTCGTGGCCCGCCGGGCGACCTTCGCCGCCGAGGTGGCGGGCTGCCAGGTCGAGATCGGCGCGGCCGGGGCCATGGGCGCGGCGGCCGTGGTCGAGGCCGCGGGCGGGACGGCGGCCCAAGCCTGCGACGCCGCGGCCGTCTCGCTGCAGAACACCATGGGCTCGGTCTGCGACCTCGTCCAGGGACTGTGCGAGATCCCCTGCCACACCCGCAACGCCGTGGCCGCGTCGAGCGCCTTCGTCTGCGCCGACCTCGTCCTCGGCGGCTACAGGAATCCCGTGCCGCTCGACGACACGGTCGACGCCTCCTTCGATTCGGGACGGATGCTCCCGGCCGAGCTGCGCTGCACGGCCCGAGGCGGCTTGTCGGTCACTCCGTCCGCCCTCGGCCTGCGCCGGAAGAAGTGAGAGGAGCGAAGGTATGAAGAATACCGCTCTCGTCCTTTCCCTGGCGGTGGCCCTGTCCCTGCCGGCCGTCGGCCAGACCGTGGACTGGTCGGCCAAGGCCGTCCAGTCCGAGCGCACCCGGTCCTATGACGCCCTCCACTACCTGATCCGGATCCGTCTCGACCTGGACGGCAAGGCCTTCGACGGCTCGACCACGGTCACCTTGGCTTCCCTACGGGAAGGTCTGGAGATTTGCTCTCTCGACGCCGAGGAGTTCACGGTGACCTCCGTCCTCGGCGCCGACGGGTCCCCTCTCGCCTTCTCCCAATCGGACAAGGCGCTCGAGGTCCGGCTGCCCCGGCCGCTCGGCTTCGGCGAGGAGACGTCGCTCACCTGCGTCTACCGCGGCCGGGACCCCAAGGACGGGCTGCGGTTCATGGCCGAAACGGAGGACCATCCCGCCCTGGTGTTCTCGGATTCCTGGCCCGACCACGTCCACCACTGGTTCCCCTGCTTCGATTACCCGAACGACAAGGCCACGACCGAGATCGTCGCCACGGTCCGGCGCGGGCTCAAGGTGGCCGCCAACGGGCGCCTCGTCAGCTCGGTCGAGGACCCCGCGTCGGGGACGGCGACCTATCACTGGTCGCAGGACCGGCCGCACTCGACGTATCTCGTGTTCCTGGCCGCCGGCCCCTACGTCGTCGTCCGGGACTCCTACAAAACCCTGCCCGTGAGCTACTGGGTCTACCCGGCGGACGAGGCCAAGGCCCTCCCGACCTACGGCAAGACGCCGAAGATGATGGCCTTCTTCGAACGGACCTTCGGGACCGCTTACCCGTGGCGGAAATACGACCAGGTCTCCGTCCCGAACGGCGGCGGCATGGAGAGCACGTCGGCCACGGCCATGACCCACACCATCATGGTCGACGCGAGGAACGGGGCGGATTTCCCGGCCATCGGCATCGTCTCCCACGAGCTGGCCCACCAGTGGTGGGGCGACCTCGTGACCCTCCGCAGCTGGGCCCACACCTGGATCAACGAGAGCTTCGGGACCTACTCGGACTACCTCTATCATCGCTTCGAGAAGGGCGACGACGAGGGCGCGGTCGACCTGCGGGGGAAGCTCGATGCCTACCTCCGCGAGGCCCGCTCGCGCTACATCCGGCCGATCGTGACCGACCGCTACGACGCGCCCGAGGACATGTTCGACGCCCACACGTACCCCAAGGGCGCGCGCGTCCTGCACATGCTCCGGGCCCTCCTCGGCGACGAGCCGTTCTTCCGCACGCTGAGCCATTTCCTGCGCACTTACGCTTTCGACGCGGTCGACACGGGCGATTTCGTCCGGTCGGTCAAGACCGTCACCGGCCGGGACCTCGACTGGTTCTTCGATCAGTGGTTGTACAAGCCCGGCCATCCGGTCCTCGAGGTCGGGAGCGAATGGGACGCGGCCGCGAAGGCCGTCCGGCTCCGGGTCGCCCAGGTCCAGGACCTCTCGCGGGGAACGCCCGTCTTCCGGATGCCCGTCTCCATCAAGCTGGTCACCCCGAAGCGGACGGAGATCCGCCGGATCTGGGTCGAGAAACCGAAGGAGACCTTCGTCCTGCCGCTCGAGGAGAAGCCGCTCCTGGTGCGCTTCGACCAGGACAACGTCCTCATCAAGGAGATCCGCTTCCCGAAGGGGCTCGACGAGCTCCTGTTCCAGCTCCGTCACGACGACGTCATCGGCCGGATGGACGCGGCCGCGGCGATCACGGCCTTCAGGGACGATCCCCGGGCGGAGGCGGCGCTCGTCGCGAGCCTCGAGTCGGACCCGTTCTGGGCGGTGCGCGAGAGCGCGGTCGAAGCCCTGGCCCGCCTGACCGCAAAAAGCCGGACGGCCGTCCTCGAGCGGGCCGTCCGGGACGGAGATCCACGGGTTCGGGCCGCGGCCCTGGCCGCCTTGGGAGACCTCAGGGATCGGGCTCTCCTTAAGTTCTTCGAGGAGCGTTTCGACGGGGACCCGAGCGACCGGGTCCGGGCCGAAGCCCTGACGGCGATCGGGAAGGCGGGCGATCCGTCGACCGTCCCGTTCCTCCGGCGGGCCGCCGCGGTCCCCTCCTACAGGCACATGGTCCGCAGGGCGGCCGAGGCCGCGATCAAGCTTCTCGACGGGAAGTAAGCGTCGGCCCGCTCACTTCTTCGGCGCGGGTTTCTTGGCCGCCGGCGGGGCCATGATCCGCTGGGTGTATTCGGGCTCGACGTTCTCGAAGAAGACCCCCTGGAAGCGCCCCGGCTCGAGCGTCGGCAGCCCGACCTCGATGTCGATCGGCGCGTCGGGCCGGACGCGCGACAGGTCGGCGTAGTGGCCGAGGAAGGTCCGCTCGGGCGCGTGCGGGTAGACGCTGTTGTAGGCCTTGAGTACCGGGACGGGCTGGCCGTTGACCTTGAGGGAGACATCCATGGCGTCGGTGGCCTCGAAGATGGGGATGTGGAGGAGCAGGCGCCAGGACCCGAGCCAGGTCGCGCGCAAGTCGTCCTCGGTGTATTCGACCGGCCAGGCCTTCTTGCGCTCGGCCAATTGCGCGAAAACCCGGGCCGGCACGGTGACGCGGGCCTTGAACGTCTCGCCCTTGAAGCCGGCCGGGACCTCGCCGGCCGCTTGGGAACGCCCGAAGGCGCGCCCGGCGAACCGGACGGTGGCCGTGACGCGGTCGCCTTCGGCCTTGAACGGGTGGCCGACGCCGTTGACCGACAGGGCCCGGACGCGGGAACCGGCCGGGACGAGGACGACGAGGGCGTGCTTCGTGCCCGGCTCGGCCTCGACCCCGGTGAGAACCAGGCGGCCGGAACGGAGCTCGGCGGCGCCCCGGACGTTGAACAGCACGGGCTCCTCGAGCACGGCCGGCGCCGGGAAGAGCTCGTACACGGCGGCCTCGCGGCCGGCGAGCGGCAGGACCGCCTCGGCCCCGTAGGCCCATAGCCCGTCCGGCGAGCCGACCAGCCGGCCTTCCTCCGGGTAGAGCTCCTTGAGCATGAACCGCTCGCCCTTGGTGAGGCCGATCGAGGCCTCGAGCTTCAGCCGGGCCTCCTTGCGGCCGGGATTGGGATTGAAGAGGAAGAGGAGGCCGCGGTCCTCGACGACGGCGGCCGTGCCGTCGACACGGCCGGCCATGGGCGGCCCGATGATGGGCCGCAGGGCGTGGAGGTAGCGGGCGTTCTCGTCGGCCCAATCGAGCCACTTGCGGAACCAGGCCCGGTCCGCCTCTCCGAGGGCGGCGGACTCCGCGGTGTCGCGGGCCGGGATGAAGTTGACGACGTGGTGGAAGGGCGCCGTGCCGATCGAGGACAGCAGCGAGTACTTCCAGCCGAGGACGTCCCAGTCCCGGGGCCGGAAGCGGTCGCGGCGCATGACGCCCTGCTCGTCGACGCGCTCCGACTGGTGGGTGATGAAGCCGGGCATGATCTCGGGCGGGGCGAAGCGCTCGACCCGGTAGGTCCAGGCGGCGAAGCGCTGGCGGTCGGCCGAGACCCGGTCGGTGTGGAGGTCGGGGAAGGCCTTGAAGCTCTCGGGCTGCTCGTCGGTCAGGCTCGGATGGGGATAGGAGCCGGCCAGCCAGGTCCAGGGCCCGAAGTTCTGGTACTGCTGGCGGCCGTCGACGACGGCGTCGAAGGCCTCGCGCCGCAGCCCCTCGAGGACGCGGCGGGCGCCGGCCCACTGGGCATACTTCGACGAGGCCTTGTCGAGGGCGATCCACCAGTGGTCGAAGGAGTAGCCGGCCGCGCCCGTCGCGCGCATGAAGGCCAGGAGCCTGTCGAGCCACCAGTCCTGGAACGAGCGCAGGCCGGTGTCGGCGGGTGCCTTGGCGGCCTCGGCGCCGGCCCAGGCCGTCCACCGCGGGTCCTGAGGGAAGGGCAGGGACGGGTAGGCGTAGGCCATGAGCTTGATGCCCTTGGCCGCGGCGTAGTCGAGCATGGCCTTGAGGCCGTCCGGGACGGGGTCGCGCCGCGGGTCCCACTCCCCCTTCCGGAGCTTCTGGCCGAGGCCGAACCAGAGGACGTTCTCCCAACCCCAGTCGTCGGCGTTGTCCTCGAGGCGCGACAGGGAGCTGTTCCCGGGCGTGTAGAGGAGATGGGTGAGGCCGAGCTCGGCGGCCCGGTCGACGATGCGCTTGTATTCCTCGACGCCCTCGGGCGTGCCGACGTCGATCTGGTAGTCGTTCTCGCACCAGGGGATGTGGACGCGGACGCCGCGTCCGGGATAGTAGAGGAGGAAGGCCCGGAC
>MTKX01003813.1_pt1 | contig 40200 bp, 35 predicted proteins | sample 1042771 | NCBI WGS metagenome assembly MTKX01 (sample SAMN06212183, study PRJNA360534) | anaerobic digester metagenome | biome: Wastewater treatment plant; material: sludge; isolation source: anaerobic digester fed with sludge from wastewater treatment plant | place: Denmark: WWTP Randers ...
GCCCAGGAAAACATCCAGCGGCGTCGGGTTGAGCCCGACGGTAACGGTTTCATAAAAGATAACCTGCAACCATCCGGCAACAGACGCCCAGGTAAAAAAGAGCCGGATGAGGGTGTATCCCCACATGAAAACGAGCATAAGGCCGGCGTAGTATGAATAGCTGACCGGCGGCGGTGCAACAACGATCATGCCGATGATGCCGGCACCGGCCAGAAAATAAACCAGTGCAAGTATGGGCTGTATGTATTTTTCAAATATGGGCAAAAAAGATATCGCCAGCACGCCCACCAGCACCGGACCGATGACAATGAAACGAATGATCCAGAGCGCAACGACTTGCTGCGGCATCAGGAGAACATCCAGAACACCGAACGCCGCATAAAGCATCGCTCCCAGAATCATCATCATGCGGATGTGCGGCAGAGACGACGTATAATACTCTTTCAGAAACGGCGCTTCGAGATAAGACAATTCCCCGGAAAATTTGAGGGTCAGCCGATTTATTTGCATTGGAAGATTCATAGCCTATCGTAAAACGCCCTGTTCGATTTTACAACATTTATTAAACGCCGTCGGGAAGGGCATATTGATCCTGAAGCCTTCCGGACCTGTCTTCTTTCAGCGCCTGAGGCAGCGCATTCATAATATCCTGCGCCGTCATGCCGTCCGTTCCTTTTTTTAACGCCGCCAGATCTCCGGCGACCCCGTGAAGGAATACCCCCTTGCGGGTTGCTTCATCGAAGGACAACCCCATGCCGAACATCGCCGCAATGCAGCCGGTCAGCACATCACCGGAACCGGCCGTCGCCATTCCCGCATTACCGCTTAAATTAACGTAAACATTCCCGTCACGGGTGCCGATAAGCGAATGCGGTCCTTTGAGCACGATACAGGCGTTCAATGTTTGCACCGTCTCCCGCAATACTTTTATTTTATCGGCATGGATTTCCTTCAATGATTTGCCCGTCAGCCTCGCCATTTCTCCCATATGCGGTGTCAGAATCGTTGCCGCTTTCCGCCGGCGAATGCTGTCCGGACAGCCTGCCACAGCGGTAAGACCATCGCCGTCAATCAGCATCGGCTTACGAACCGTCGCAGCGATTTCCCTGACAAGGTTGACCGTTTCGTCCTGCAGAGAAAGTCCCGGACCGATGACCACCATATCCGCCTTTGCCGAATGCTCCAGCAACGCCTTCTTGTTTTTCAAAGCCATGCTCCCTGCCTCGGTTTCTTCCTGCGGCAGATAAACAATTTCCCGGCCGCGCCTGGCAATTACCGGAATCACCGCACGCGGCGCTGCCAGTCTTGCATAACCGCCGCCGGCCTTCAAAAAGGACATGGCCGACAGATACGGAGCTCCGTAATAATTGACCGCTCCTGCGATGAACAGGACATCGCCCATGGCGCCCTTATAGGCATCGGCAGGCCTCGGCGGCAAAGCCATAGCGTCATTCGTCCTCACCGGGATGTCATCCCGGTCATACAGCGACGGCGGAAAAGAAATGTGACTGACCCATAATTCGCCGTTGACGTCACAACCGGGATAAAGCAGGTTGCCGATTTTGGGAAGGCCGAACGTGACGGTATAGTCGGCTGTAACAGCGGCTCCCATGATTTCTCCGGTATTGCCGTTGACCCCGGAGGGAATGTCGAGCGATAAAACTTTTTTTCCGCCTTTATTAATCAGTGAAATGGTGTCCGCAACCAATCCGGAAACCGGACGATCCAATCCCGTCCCCAGGATGGCATCAATCACAACGTCGCAATGGGCCACGTGCCTGCCAGCCGGTCGGGCATTTGTCAGCTGCGCTGTTTCCAGCGGCAACCGTTTGACGATTTCGAAATTCGTCGCGGCCGCACCTCTGAATTTTTCGCTGTCATTGAGTAAAAATACCCTGACAAGGCCGCCGCGTGAATGGAGCAGACGTGCAACGACAAGACCGTCCCCTCCGTTATTACCGGATCCGCAGAAAATGGCGAATTTCTTGCCGCGAATGCCTGTGCGCGACAAAAGAACGCTGACGGCTGCCCGTCCCGCGTTTTCCATCAGTACGTCCTCGGGAATGCCCAGATGCTCAATAGCAAAGCGATCCATGGAACGCATTTCACCGACACTGGCTATTTTCATAATGAGTTCTCCGCAAACCTCGATCCCATTTCCTGCCAATTATCCGGCATAAAAAAGAGCCACAAACTTTAAATCCGTTGCGGTTTCCGGTTATGGTAGCGTTAATAAAAATTTACAAATTAATATATTAATAATACGCAGATTGCCGTTGAAAAATCAACTGATTATTAAGACCTTGGCTCCGCGGATTTTACCTTCTTTCAATTCGCCGAGCGCTTGATTGACGTCGTTGAGCGGATAGGCCTGCACGTCCGGAACAATGCGCATGTCGGAGGCCAGTTTAAGAAAGTTCTCAATATCACAAAGGGCCACGTTGGCCACGCTTTTGATTTCTTTTTCCATCCAGAGATGACGTCCGTAATTCAGTTGCAGAAGATAATCTTTGTCTGTGTCCTCTTTGCGGATTGCGTTAATCACCAGCCGGCCGGCCGGTTCCAGATTTTTTAACGCTTCGACCACCGGTTTCCAGACCGGCGTCGTATCAATGACGGCATGAAGCTTTTCCGGAGATTCGTCGGATGTATCTCCGGCCCAGACGGCACCCAGGTCAAGGGCAAATTGACGTTCCGCCGGATTGCGGGCAAACACGAACAATGGTGTTTGCGGGTAAAGATACCGGGCCATCTTCAAAACCAGATGGGCCGACGCGCCGAATCCGGTCAGACCGAGACGTTGTCCGTTTGTCAGATTTGCCAGACGCAGGGAACGAAAACCGATGGCGCCGGCACACAGAAGGGGCGCGGCCTGACTATCGGAAAAAATTTCGGGAATGGGAAACGCGAATTTTTCGGATACGGTCAGATACTGGGCATAGCCGCCGGAGACATCCCTGCCCGTGGCCTTAAAACCGGCGCATAGATTTTCATTTCCGGAAAGACAGAAAGGACATTGACCGCAGGATCGATTAATCCAGCCAATGCCCACTCTGTCGCCGATTGCAAATTTGCGCGCGCGCCTGCCCTGTCCGGCAACAACGCCAACCACCTGATGTCCCAAAATAACAGGGAATGAAGGCAGAAAGATTCTGCCTTCAATTTCGTCGAGTTCCGTGTGACAAACGCCGCATACCGACACTTTAACCAGCACGTCGTCACCGTCGCCCACCGCAGGTTCGGCAACCTCGGTTATTTTCAGAGGCTTCTTATTTTTCTTTAAGCTGGTTGTTTGCTCTAAAATCGCCGCTTTCATTTCAGGCTGACAGGAACATCCGGCGCGACGTCCACGGGTTGAACATATTTTTCAACCACATCCTGCGTATTGTTCATTTTCAGTTTGTCAAATAGAAAGGCAAACTGTTTTTCCAGTCCGGCGCTGATTTTATCGCGGGTGTCCGCCGGCAAATGCCACATATCCTGCTTAAAGGGACCGAAACCCTTTTTGCGGGTTTTGTAAATAAATTGTTCTTCCGTATCTTTATCCTTCCATTCAGACTGGAATGCCGTTTTCAGATGATCGTATATTCTGGCCTTCAAGTCAGCCGGGAAAGCCGAACTGTCGTAAATAATATTTTGAAAGCCGGTGGCCAGATGAATTTCAGCCGTCCCCACCGCGGGGAACCGGTCAAACGCCTCGTCGGGTAATGTCGACGCTCCGTGCTGAACCGCACCGGCCAGACCGTATTTGGACCGGGCCACCGCCGATAATTTCTCCAGAACCGCAAAATCGATTTTGACTTTGGCGACGCTGCCGTCTGCCAGCGGAACGCCGCCGTGCGTCGTTCCCGTCTGGACGCTGATTTTACTGATCCCTTTGAGCGATTCACCCTGTTTTTTAAGCTCCGCCAGATAACCGTCCATATAGGCCTCCAGCTCTTCCACCGTGCTGTTTTTCCCGCCCACTTCACCGATTTCGCCGCCGACTGATATTGTGATTCCCTCCGGTTCCAGATCGCGGATCATGGTGGTCAGTTCGGCTGCGAGACTGAAATTCGTCTGTTGCTGTTCTGTGACGGTGGGTTTGGAAAGATCCACCAGCGTCGACGTATCGATATCGATATTGTAAAATCCCGCTTCAATCGCTTCCCAGATTAAATTTTTTACCGTCTGGGTTTCTTTCGCTGCGTCGGCCGCAAATTTCTTGGCGTTGATTTGAAAATGGTCCCCCTGCAAAAAGACGGGCCCGCGATATCCGGTTTTGATTGCGGCAGCAATGACGGCCGCTGTGTATTCCACCGGCCGTTGCGAGGTATAATCAATTTCCGACCGGGCGATTTCGAAAATGACAGGACCGACTTTCCCTTTCATCATCGCGCGGAAAACCGCCTGGGCCGATTCATAGGTCAGGCCGCGGAGATTGATTGCCGGAACGGTAAATCCCCTGACGTCTTCCCGGCCCATCGCTTCATAAAGGGGTTGAATGGAGGCGGACACAATTCCCAGGGCAGCGCCTGCGCGGCGGATCAGCCAGCATGCGGCTTGCTGTGCTGCCTGATCGGCGCTGAACACGGCGGTATAAATCAAATGATCAATCAAGTCTCCTCTGAGTGCCGTCTCATTCAAAATGCTCACATCGTTGCCCTCGATGGCAATAATTTTTTCGTATTTCTTCTGCAATTCATTTTTATCTTTGTAAATCATAATCACTCCTTGCAATTATATTTTATTCAGTCGCCGGCGGGGAAATCACCCGCCCGTTCCGACCATCTCCGCACCGGGATTATTTTTCACGATGCCGACAGCATTTCTTTTGCCAGTTGGACTTCGTAAGTGCTTCCGATATAGATCGGCGAGAGCTGATTGATCGTCTCCACCTTCACAGAAAGAATATCCTGATCGCCGTCGATGGCGAGGCCTCCGGCCTGTTCCATGATGAAGGCCATCGGTTGCAATTCAAACAGCAGCCGCAGCTTGCCTTTCGGCGATTTTTTTAAAGCCGGATACGTGAATAATCCTCCCTTTTTAATCAGAACCTGATTGATGTCAGGAACGAAACCGCCGCTGTAGCGGAGTTTGTAGCCGTCGTTTTCCAGTTTGTCAATAAACTGAAGATGCGCCGGATTCCAGTCCCGGCGCAGGCCGCCCGGTGAAAATATCGACCCCTTTTCTTTCAATTTGATATTTTCCTGCGACAGAACATACTCTCCCTCGCGATTAAGGACGAATTCATGGGCGCCCTTGCCTGCCGAATAAATCATCGTAATCAGAGGACCGTAAGTAATATACAGGGCAGCCACCATGGTATTTCGTCCGCAATCCAGAACCGATTCCTTGTGAATGCCGATAATGGTTCCTATCGCCAGATTGGTATCCACCAGGGATGAGCCGTCGAGCGGATCAGCCGTTACGATGTATTTTTCCTGACCGGTGCCTATTTTTACGATATTCTCCAGCTCTTCAGATGCGTATTCACGGACAAAACCCGAAAATTCCAGCTGGTTTTTCAGTATCTCGTCGGAAGCGCGATCCAGCGCCATCTGTTCCTCGCCGTAGACATTCTTCAGTCCGGCAAGCTTTCTGTTGGACTCATGAATCTTTGCTGAGATATATTTGCCGACGACGGCAATCTGCCAGATGAGACGACGAAGTTCAACCTCCACACCGGCCATCCACATATGTCTTCTTAAATCAACTATGTTTTTTGTGTAATCGCCAATTCCTTCTCCCATAATCACCTCCACATTAGTTAAAAAGCCTGACTGTGCGGGCACGTTTTGCCAGTATGAATTGCTGGCTTTATTGATTAACATTCTTTGAGTTTACTTGCAAATATTTAAGGTATAATCAGAAAAGAATTTCTACCCTTCACAGCCATAATGATTTGATATCTTTGTAGATTATCAGAATAAAGGTATTATTATCATCTCCCCTTCTGTTTTCAAAAATTAAGGGCCGGGAAAACTATTTTGGAGAACGCAACGGCTTAAATATTGACTTTGACCTTTCCTTGCGTTATGACTGCGCCCTCTTTATTTTTGCATGATCGAACATAATCCAGGAGGTTTCTGTGGTTTCATCAAAATCGTATAAAATCGCCGTCGTCCCCGGTGACGGCACAGGCCCGGAAGTTGTTGCCGAAGGGTTGAAAGTCCTTCAGGCCGTGTCTGCATCCGAATCGATAAAATATGAGCTCGTCCATTACGATCTGGGCGGCGAACGTTATAAAAAAACAGGTGAAATTTTACCCGACTCCGTTCTGGAGGAATTTAAAAAGTTTGACGCCATTTATCTGGGCGCCATCGGTCATCCGGATATCAAGCCGGGCATTCTGGAAAAAGGAATCCTTCTGCGGATGCGTTTCGAACTCGACCAGTACATTAATCTCCGGCCTGTCAAACTTTACCCCAACGTGCCCTGCCCGCTCAAGGACAAAGGACCGAAAGATATCGATTTTGTTGTCGTCCGGGAAAACACGGAAGGCCTCTATACAGGCGGCGGGGGATTTCTTAAAAAAGGCACCGTTGATGAAGTGGCCATCCAGGAATCGATCAATACCCGGAAAGGCGTTGAACGCTGTTTGCGCTACGCCTTTCAGTATACCGCCAAAAGAAACAAGGCGAACAAATTAACCCTGTGCGGCAAGACGAACGTTCTGACGTATGCCTTTGATCTCTGGGAAAGAACCTTCAATGAGCTGGCAAAAGACTATCCCCAAATAAAAACCGATTACGTCAATGTGGACGCGACCTGCATGTGGATGGTAAAAAATCCTGAATGGTTTGACGTCATAGTGACCGATAACATGTTCGGAGACATCATTACCGATCTGGGCGCCATGGTTCAGGGCGGCATGGGCATCGCAGCAGGCGGAAACATTAATCCCGAAGGCGTCTCCATGTTTGAACCCATCGGCGGTTCTGCGCCGAAATATACCGGGAAGAATATCATCAATCCTCTGGCGGCCATCTGTGCCGGCGGTATGCTGCTGGAAACGCTGGGTGAAGAAAAGGCAGCCAAAAGAGTGGAAGCCGCGGTCGTTAAACTTCTGGAAAGCGGGAAACTCAAAAGCCTCGATGCCGGCAAGATGGGCATGTCCACCAGCGAAATCGGCGACTGGCTGTCCGATAACATCTGAGCCGGTTAATTATCTTTCCGCCATCCGTTTTGATCAGGAAGCCGTTTGGTGTGTCTTTCGGCGATCTTTACCGTTTTGAAGACAACGGATAAGATCATCTTTCCCCGGCCGGAAATTTTCCCGAAGATCTGTAAAAATTCTTTCGCACACGATTTCCCTTCATCAACAGCGAAAAAGTTGCATCTTTATCTTTGTTCAAGCATCTGATATCGCTAATCGGGTTTTCCACTGTTGAGCATCTTTTAAGAATGCTGCTTGATGTTTTTAACGGCAAAAAACCCGGTTGAAACAAATTATTTTCAGTTCTTGCATTTTTAATTTAACCTTGTTATCAAAATCCATTAAATATTGAAGGCATTCCGGATCAAATCGAAGATGAATTGGTTTTTACATAGCGGATCCTGTTTATGAACAATTTTTTTATTTTTATTTTCGTTTTTGTTCTTTCCATCGCCGTCATCATCAGTTTTATTTATACCATGTGGCGTATGAACCGGGACGAGCAGAAACTGATCAGCATTATCCACGGCTCCCCTATCCCCACGTTCGTCATATCCAAAAATCACAAAGTTGTTTACTGGAACAGAGCGCTGCAGGCGGCAAGCAAAATCAAGCCCAGCGACGTTCTGGGCACAGACCAGCACTGGCGCGCGTTTTACACATCGCCCCGTCCCTGTCTGGCGGATCTCATTCTGGACGGGAAAACCGCCCAGATTGCCGAACTGTATCCAGACCGCTGGAGCAGATCCAAACTGCTGGAAGACGCCTACGAGGCGACACAGTTTTATCCTGACATGGGCGAAAAGGGGAAATGGTATCGCATAACATCGGCAGGCCTCAAAGATTCCAGAGGAAATCTGTTCGGCGTCATGGAAACACTGGAGGACATCACAGAACAGAAATTAGCGCAGGACGAACTGCTCCGGCGGACGAAACTGGAATCCCTGGGAACCTTTGCGGACGGGGTTGCCAAAGACTTTGACAGTCTGCTGACCGCGATTTTACGGAATGTTTTCCTGGCCAAAATATCCGCCAGTGATGAAGATAAAATGCTGGAGAACGGTCTTGCCGTAGCCGAACGTGCCGGCCTTCAGGCCAAGGAACTGGCCCACCGTCTTATCACCTTCGCTCAGGGAGGATACCCGGTGCGCAAGCTGGAAAAAATAGAACCTGTGTTGCATGAGGCGGCGGAAAGTGTTTTTAAAAACTCGGCCATCACCTGCAATATTACCATCGCGGAAGATCTCTGGCCCTGCGAAATTGACGCCACACAGATCAAACAGGTTATTGAAAACGTCTTGATCAACGCCAGAGAAGCGATGCCGGATGGCGGTTCCGTGCAGATGACCACGGAAAATACCACCACCGGAACCAACATCCGGTCGCTGGGACAGGGGAATTACATCCGAATTATTATCAAGGACAGCGGCATCGGCATTCCCCGGGAAAATCTTCCCCGGATCTTCGATCCCTACTTTACGACAAAAAAGACAAAAGAACACGGGGGAATCGGCCTGGGGCTGGCAATCAGCGATTCCATCATTAAATACCATAACGGATTAATTACCGTTGAATCGATCGTCAATTCCGGAACAACCTTTTCCATTTATCTGCCCGCAAAGACAACAAACGGTTCTTAGCGTTTATTTTCGTCTCATCAATTCTCAAGAGCGTGACCCGCTGAACGGGAGGCATTACCGGTTCATCTCATATTTGATTAATTTCGCGCGCAGCGTTTTTCTGGTAATGCCCAGCCGGCGCGCCGTTTCGCTTTTATTGCCTCTGCAATCAGCCAGCACCGCCAGAATATTTTTTTTCTCCATGCTTTCCAGAGATAAATTTCGTATCGCTTCCCCCTGCTCCGCAATACCGGAAACCTCATGGCTTTTCTCCATGACCAGCGTCATATCGTCGGCGTCCAGATAATCCGTTCGTGACAGAACAACCGACCGTTCCACAGCGTTCATCAGTTCCCGTATGTTACCCGGCCAGTGATAGGCTAAAAGTTTTTCCATCGCCCGCGGAGNNAGTGATAGATTAAAAGTTTTTCCATCGCCCGCGGAGTGAATGCTTTAATGGTTTTTTTATTGCGCCCGGCAAACAACTCGAGAAAATGCTGCGCCAGTATCGGAATGTCTTCTTTCCGTTCTCGCAGCGGCGGCACATTCAAGGAAACAACGTTTAAGCGATAAAACAAATCCTCGCGGAAATTTCCGTTCTGAACTTCTTCTTTCAAGTTCTTATTGGAAGCGGCAATAACCCGCACGTCGACTTTAATCACTTCCGCTCCGCCCACGCGTGTCAACTCGCGTTCCTGCAAGACACGCAGAAGTTTGACCTGCATCGCCTTGGACATCTCGCTGACTTCATCCAGAAATAAGCTGCCGCCGTGAGCCTGAAGGAATTTCCCTTCCCTCCTGCGTTCCGCACCGGTAAAGGCTCCCTTCTCGTGCCCGAAAAGCTCCGACTCCAGAAGCGTTTCCGTCAGCGCCGAACAGTTTATTTTGATAAAAACCGTTTCCGCCCGCATGCTGTTGAAATGAATGGCTTTGGCAATCAATTCCTTACCGGTGCCCGACTCGCCGGTAATCAGCACATTGGCCTCCGTGGGCGCCACCTGGGCCACTGTTTCCAAGAGCTTGACCATCGGGTAACTCTGTCCGATGAGATTCTGCCGGTTAAATTTTTCATCCAGCCTGTTTCTTAAATATCTGTTTTCCTTTTTCAGCCGATTATGTTCCGTCGCCCGTCCGATGGCAATTCTCAGTTCGTCGAAGTTAAGCGGTTTGGTCAGATAATCATAAGCTCCCTTTTTCAGGGCACTGACCGCCGTTTCCAATGAAGCGTACGCCGTCATAATAATCACCGGGGTTTCCGGATTGATGGCTTTAATCTGTCCCAAGGCTTCTATTCCGGAAACATTCAACATACAAATGTCCATGATGATCAGATCAAAAGGCATTCGCCGGACCGCTTCGACCGCGACGTGACCGTCGTCCGCTTCATTGACTTGATACCCCCAGTCGTTCAAATGTTTTTTGAGTATCATCCGGTGAACGGAATCATCGTCAACAATCAGCACAGCTTTTTCAACAACCATGATTATTACCCCTGGTTCTTTGTTTCATCATCCTTTATAAAAAAATGAGACGGACCTCATTTCTTTTTTAAAAAATGAAACCATCTGGATAATTATTATCCAGATGAATGCTAAATTGGATACGTAAATTGGATCATTATTATCCATAATATTTTATAAAACACAATCTATTTTTTAAAACATTTCGATAATGCTTGTAATTTCAATATATTAAAAAAATCAGCAAGCTATGGCACATCAATTGCAGATAAAAATTATACGCAAACCATGAAACCCTTTAAGTCTTCTCCTAGGTTTCAACTCTCAGCAAAAGCGGGAGGCTATTAAGCCTCCCGCTTTTCCTTGAATAAACCTTTTCAGAGTATTTTGTTAATAAACAAGCTCTTAAAAAAATCAAAGAGTGCCAGGAGCGCCAAGGAATATAAAGAACGATGGAGGATTGAAAGCTTTCCTCATGAATCGTAAATGATTTAATCAGAAATTTTATTCTTCAGTTCGTTCAATTTATTGAGCGCTTCGAGAGGCGACAGGGAGGAAATATCGATATTCTTCAGTGCCTCGATGAGGTTCTGTCCTTTCTTTTCGAGAGCAATGGCGGTTTCCCGTCTTGAAAAAAGACTCAATTGCGGATTGGCGTTTTTCCCTTCGCGGGCTCCCCGGACAATGCGGGGCATGCCGATCTCGTCGAATTCCCCTTTTTCCAGATTCCGTAATATTTCCTTTGCGCGCATAATGACGTCGGCCGGCACGCCCGCAATGCGCGCCACTTCGATCCCGTAACTGCGGCTGGTCCCGCCTTCCATAATTTTGCGCAGAAAAATTATTTTTTCTCCCCATTCCTTCACGGCGATATTATAATTTTTCGCCCCGGGTTTTGTTACCACCAGATCGGTCAGTTGATGATAATGCGTGGCAAAGAGAGCGCGGACACCGCGTCCCTGGAAATCATGAATGTATTCGGCAACCGCCCAGGCAATGCTCAATCCGTCGAAGGTGGAGGTTCCGCGACCGACTTCATCGATGATGACCAGCGACCGGGGTGTAGCGTTTTTCAGGATTTCCGCCGTTTCCGTCATTTCCACCATGAACGTGCTCTGTCCCTTGATCAGGCTGTCGGAGGCGCCGATACGCGTAAATATTTTATCAACAATTCCGATTTTTGCTTTGGCCGCCGGGACGAAACTTCCCATCTGGGCAAGCAGAACAATCAAGGCCACCTGCCTGATATACGTGGATTTACCCGCCATATTCGGCCCGGTGATGACGAGCAGTTTATTCTGGCGCAAATCCATTAAACAGTCGTTCGGCACAAACCCTTCGTTTTTCAAAGCCGACTCCACAACGGGGTGGCGTCCGTCCTGAATGTCGATGGTCTCCTCATCATCGATTTCCGGGCAGACGTAATGATATTTTTCGGCCACGTCCGCCAGCGCAGCCAGGGCGTCAAGATCGGCAATCAGATTTGCATTGCCTTGAATCTCCGCGATATACCGGTCAAGTCCGTCACGCAGATTGATGAAAAGTTCCTGCTCCTTCTGCTTGATTCTTTCCTCCGCGTTGAGAACCGTCTGTTCGAATTCTTTCAATGCCTGATTGATATACCGTTCCGCGTTGACCAGGGTCTGTTTGCGGATATAAGAGTCGGGAACCAGAGCTGCGTTGGCTTTGGTGACTTCAATGTAATAACCGAACACATTGTTAAAGCCCACTTTCAGGGAATTGATGCCTGTTTTCTTGCGTTCTTCCGCCTCCAGAGCAGCAATCCATTGCTTGCCGTCGCGGCTGATCAATCGCAACTTATCAAGTTCTTCATCATACCCTGCAGCGATAAATCCGCCGTCCTGAATTTTCTGCGGCGGACTGTCGACAATCGCCCGTGAAATCACATCCACAACATCGGTCATCTCCGTGATGTGCGACCGGATGGCGCAAATGGCCGGCGCCGTGCAATCGCTGAGCAGGGACTTGATCTCCGGAACGGCAAGAAGCGAATTTTTCAGGGCGACCAGATCGCGGGCATTGGCCGCTTTGAGCGACACTCTTCCGGCCAGCCTCTCCAGATCATATATNNCGCCCGCCGAAGAGGATCTTCTTTCAGCTCCGCCACTGCGGCCAGCCGGGTTTTAATTTTTTCTGCATCCACCAGCGGATAGCTCATCCACCAGCGCAAACGGCGTGTCCCCATCGGCGTTTGCGTTTCACTGAAAAGAGAAAAAAGCGACCCGGCCGCCGTATTGTTCTGGATCGACGTGAAGATTTCCAGATTGCGGCGGGCGGTATCATCCAGCAGAAGAAACTTTTCCGCGGAGTACCATCTGATCGCGCTGATGTGCTGCGGATTGATCTTTTGCGTCTCGCTGACGTAGCTCAATATGGCACCGGACGCCTTCAATGCCGCCGGATGTTCGCTGATGCCGCACGCATCCAGAACGTCCGTTGAAAACGTCCGCTGTAGAACATCCCCGGCCTGGCCGGTCAGAAAATAGTTTTCGTCCAGATCGTTGATGCGCAATTGAGGCATCTGTGCTTCGATGGTGTCGAGTAAAATTCTGTCGGGGAAATTTCGCGGCAGGAGCAATTCCTTAAAATCCAGGCCGGAAATTACCGTGAAGAAATAATCGCGGTCCGTGAATTCACCGATCTGGAATTCGCCGGTTGAAATATCCAGAAAAGCCAGACCCAGGGTGTTTTTTTCGGCGCAGAGGCAGGCCAGATAATTATTTTCACCGGGAGCCAGATTTTCTTCATCCACGACCAGTCCGGGAGTAATGATCCGGATAACCTCCCGTTTGACAATCCCTTTGGCCTTTTTGGGATCCTCGACCTGCTCGCATATCGCCACTTTGAATCCCTTTTCCACAAGCTTGGTGATGTAGGCGGACGCAGCATGATACGGGAAACCGCAAAGCGGCACGCTGTCCTCTTTGCCCTTATTGCGCGACGTGAGCGTGATCTCCAGAACGGGCGCGGCCGTCACCGCGTCCTCGAAGAACATCTCGTAAAAATCGCCCATCCGGTAGAGCAGAATGCAATCAGGATGCTGTTGCTTGATTTTGACATACTGTTTCATCGCCGGAGTCAAATCGAGCGTCGCGCCTACCGCCATTTACCGTCGTCCCCTTTCCGCAGATCAATGTAGTCCGGATCGTCCTTTTTGACGATTTTATGCGAGGTGATAAATGAATTGGCCAGCCAGCTGACGATGCTGATAATCAGCGAGCCGGCAAATGCGGAAAAAAAGTTTTTAATCGCAAATCCCGATACAAAATAAGCAACCAGTTCCAGCAAAAAAGCGTTGATAAAAAAATAAAACACCCCCAGCGTCAGAATACTCAACGGCAGGGTCAGGATCACCACAATCGGTCTGATAAAAATGTTGATCAGCCCCAGGACGCAGGCGGCAATGACAGCGGTGGAAAGTTTATCGACTTCGATCCCCGGCACGAATTGCGAAGCCAGCAGAATCGCCGCCGTGATGATCAGCCATCTTGTAATAATCATAATCATATCAGGACCCATCAATATCTGAAATCAGGCAACGTGTTCAACCCTTTTTCACGGAGGGCTATTTTTCCGCGTTTACCATCTTTTCCGATTTAAAAAATATCCAGGAAACGTTGAAACCGCTCATCATGGACGTTTCCCTTTTCACCAGCGGACTGTCTTCAAAAGAAGCGCCCTGAAGAAAATCGGCGCTGACAAAAGCATGAAAGATAAAGTGTTTATAGGTTTTGCTCAAACCGATTGTCACCGTTGAACCGCTGTACCCGCCGTCAGCGCGATACACGGGACGAGTCACCCTGGCATCACGGGGTTCCACTTCATAAAAGTATTCGTGATAACCGCTGTCGGCAAACATCGGTCCGGCAGAAACGCCCAGATTTAAACCGGTACGGGGAATTAAATCATCCTTCACAATGTTGATCCGCGGGCTGAAGACCCATCCCTCGTGACGCACGGAAGAAAAATCCGTCGAAAAAAAAGCACGGGCGGGCAGCGTCAGATCCATTCGGGTTTTGTGTTGCTTGTGTTCCCACAGCTTAATCTTCAAAGCCGGTCCCAATTCAAACGTCGGATCCAGATCATCCATCCCCTCGCGGGCGGCATTGTCGTCACTGTTGACCGGTACGGAGCCGAAAATACTGAAATCCAGCAAGACCCTGTCCGTTTTAAAAATTTGTCCGGTAATCCGGTTCTCATCGACTTTAAAAAAATCGCCGCGATAGACAACATGAGGATACGGCAGCGGATAAAATCTGCTTTCATCCGACCCCCGATAATCGGGCATCTGGAGAAAAGCCATTCCCGCACCAATCTCCCATAGCGGCTTTTCTTCGCCAATGGCTTTACCGGGTGAAAAATAAATGATCAATAAAAAAACCGTGACGGTATATCGAATGTGCACGTATTTGCCCTATTCATCAGGTTGCGCCCGTCAAATACCCCGGGCGGTTGCTCAATATCGCAAACCCGCTTCAAAAAACCTCATCCCTGAAACGCCACGAACATTTTCGCCTTCGCGCCGCAGACCGGACATTCCTCCGGTAAAACGCCGTCGGCGACATATCCGCAAATTTTACAGACAAAATAATCGGTTTCGCGTTCTTCCATAAAATGGTTCATGGCCTGCTTGTAAAGTTTGGCGTGCGTTTCTTCCACATCCTTGCTCTGGCTGAAATGCAGGACGGCCTCCTTGTTGCCTTCGGCTTCCGCCAGTTTCACAAACCGGTCGTAGGCAACTTCGGCAACCTGCGTTTCCGATTCAAAACTGGCCGCAAGATTTTCTTCCGTGCTTTTTATTTCCTTAAGACCTTTCAGAGCCCGGGCGCCGTGAATCTCTTCCGAAAAAGCAATAACCCGAAAAAGCTTCGCCATTTGTTTGTAGCCTTCATCCTCAGCCTTCTGCGCGTAAACCTTAAGCCGGAGAGCCGCCTTCGCCTCTCCGGTATATGCCTGACTCAACGCTTCCTTTATATCCATACGTTTTACCAACCTTTTATTTTTTGCCACTTCAACCGGCAAGTTATAGTCCAGCCATGCCGGGGAAAAGTCTTGTTTCAAGATTGCAAAGCCTTCTGAGAAAAGGCTCGCAATATCATTTTACCGGGACCACTATTCCGGCGAGAATTCGTCTTTGGCCGCTCCGCACACCGGACAGACCCAGTTTTCCGGCAATTTTTCAAAAGGAGTACCGGCAGGAATATTGCCTTCTGAATCCCCTTCAGCAGGATCGTATATGTAACCGCATACACCGCAAACGTACTTTTTCATCTTCACATCCTCCTTTATATATTTCGATATTTTACTGGCTATTCACCTTCTCGAGTAGTTTTGCCGCCACCGTTTTGCCCAGTTTTTGACATTGATCCAATTCGTCGGCGCCGGGAACATGTTTCACCGCAACGGACTCGGACGCAATATCAACCTTCATCTCTTTGAGCATGGCCTCCAGATGTTTCACAGATTCTCCGCTCCAGCCGAAAGATCCGAACGCCGCGCCGATCTTATTGACCGGTTTCAAACCCTTCAGATAAGTCATCACATCCGCCATCTGGGGCAGAATGTTGTTGTTGAGTGTCGGCGAGCCGACAATGAGCGCACCGGCATCAAGCACTTCATAAACCGCTTCACTGCGGTGCGTTTCGTTCATGGAAATAAGGCTGACCTTGACACCGGCCTGAGCCAGCGCTTCGCTGATGATCCTCGCCATTTTTTCGGTAGAGTGCCACATGGTCGCATAAATCACCACGGCCTTGGCTGTCGGTTTCTGCAAAGCCCATTTCTTATATAAATCGATAATCCAACCGATATCCTTACGCCAGATCGGTCCGTGATCGGGAGCGATCACGCTGATTTTCAATCCCGATGCCGCGACCTTCTCCAGCGCTTTCAACACAATAGGAGAATACGGCAGAACAATATTGGCGTAGTATGTCGCTCCTTCATATTCGAGGGTCGAAACGGGAATTTCATCGGCAAAACGCTCCAGCGTCGCCAGATGCATGCCGAAAGCGTCCTGCGAAAACAGCAGTTCATCGACATCCAGATACGTAAACATACTGTCCGGCCAGTGAATCATGCGCGTTTCCATAAAGGTCAGATTCATATTGCCCAGATTCAGAGACTGTCCGTTTTCGACAGCAATAATTTCCCGCTCGTCATGAAAAAGATCTTTTAATGTTTTTGTCCCCACCCCGGACGCAAAAACCTTTTGGGGTTTTATGAAATCAATCACGTCCGGCAGAGAACCGGTATGATCCAGTTCAGAATGATTGGACACAATATATTTTATTTTGGATGGATCGACGACGGATTTGATCCGGGCAAGCATTTCATCCATAAAAGGCTTTTTAACGGTGTCGATCAGGGTAATCTCATCCGCCATCACCAGATAAGCATTGTATGTGCTGCCGCGCGGCGTGGTGTAGCCGTGAAAATCCCGGATGGTCCAATCGATCGCCCCAACCCAGTAAACATGATCTGTCACTTTAACAGCCGAATAAATATCGTTCATGGTCCCACCTCTTGATGAATTTCCGTTGAGAATAATATAAGGTCTCATCCGGTCATGTCAATCAATACTTATATAAAATCGACGGTATTTTTTATTCGATGCATTGGCAGAAATTGCAAAAGGCAACAAAGCCTGAATAATATAGATTTTTTTCGCGCCGCCATTATTTTTTTCATCATTCCGGCCAGCGCAAGCCAACCGGCATGATCGCGAATCGTATTGACATGCCTCTCGTTTATTCCTATAGTTTCTAAAGGAAAATTTCGTCATCTTTCAACCGGAAAAAAGCTGCTTGAACTTTTATTTTGCCGGCTGATATTTTCCTGAATACCGGAGACACGTGATACCATTTTGCGCAAAGACATCAGAAATCCGGACATCCATTCATCGCCCTGGCTGCTTGATCTTGCGTGGTTTTATATTCAACGAAAAATGCTGAAGCGAAAACTGCCTTTGCTGGCCAGCTTCAAGATCACCTATCGCTGCAACCTGAGCTGCCGGGCATGTCCTTTTCATCTGCGTTCCGATCGCGAAAAAGAACATATGTCGCGGGATGCCGCCGTGCACATAATGGATCTGCTCAATCAGCTCGGCACGCGGATGATTGTTTTCGAAGGCGGAGAGCCGCTGCTGTGGCGGGACGGTTCTTATCGTCTTCACGATCTTATTCTTTACGCCAGAAAAAAATTCCTCCGTGTAGCGGTGACCACCAACGGCACCATGCCTCTGGATGTGCCGTCCCATACCCTCTGGGTAAGTTTGGACGGTCAAAGGGAGACGCATAATACATTGAGAAGCAATTCCTTCGATCAAGTCCGCGCCAATATTCAAAACACCCGTCACCCGCGTGTTTTTATTCATTACACCCTGAACCGCCGCAACTGGCAGGATCTGCCGTTCGTAGCACAATGGGTTCAGGACACACCCGCATTAAAAGGGATGACCGTTCAGTTCTTTTACCCTTACCATCAGGGAGAAGACGATCTCTCGCTGCCACCGGAAGAACGCCGCGCCGCCATCGAAAAACTGCTGCAACTGAAGAAATCCGGGTTGCCCATATTAAACTCCGCGGGGCGACTCCGAGCAATGATCGACAACCGCTGGTCCTGTCATGATGATATTCTGATCAACGTCGATCCGGACGGCACCATCACGAAAGGCTGCTACGTCAAAAACCGCGGCAACATTAACTGCGATGCCTGCGGATTCACGCCCGTTGCTGAGGCGTCCGGGGCGCTGGATTTCATTCCGGGTTCGCTTTATGCGGGATGGCGCCTGTTTCTGAAGATGTGAGACAGCCGTCATTCATCCCTCTGACCGGCTTTTTAAGAAAAGATTTTTTACAGAACGAAGACCCACCGGAACCAATCACCGGCATAAGTTTTTGCTTCCTGCTGCCTCCAGTATTTCGCAATTGCCCAGTTGGCAGGCCTTGCGGGCATCATCACATCCTGATGCAGCATAACCATACATCAGGTAAATTCCGCCTCGGTAATGGTAGGCATTCGTATAATCCGCTTTCAGTCGAATGGCTTCATTAAAATCCGAGAAAGCCTCCTGATGACGGCCCAGTTCGATGTAAGCAACGCCTCTGTTATAATAAATATTGGCATCATCAGGGACCAGTGTCAGTGCTTTTTCAAAATCTTCAAAAGCATTCTGATAAAGTTTGAGGCTCGCACAGGCAATCCCTCTGTTCTTATACAGCTCCGCGTTATTCGGGTTCATCAAAACGGCCTGATTGAAATCCTGCAGCGCCTGCCGGTGCATACCTGTTTCAGCGTACAGTAATCCTCTGTTGTTGTAAGCCCTGTAATCACGTCGGTCCAGACGGATGGCTTCATTAAAATCTCTTATGGCGTCTTTCTTCCGTCCCAGGCGGCTGTAAGCCGTCCCCCTGAAATTATAGGTCCGCACATGATCCGGCGTTATGGGACGCATGGCAATCGCCCTGGTATAGTGATGCACAGCCTCCTGATATTTTTTCTGCTTTGTATAGACGTTGCCCAGACTGACATCAATAAGCTGGCGGAGTTTATTTTCCGCAATACCCATTTTATTATACGCCATGACGTTCCCGCCTGTCTCAGGAAGCATTCCCCAGGCTTTGTTGTAATAGACAACCGCCTCTTCAAGCCTGCCCTCACCGGCCAGCGCATTGCCGTAATTGATATGCGCCAGGGCGTTTTCCTCATTGATCCGCGAGGCGTTTCTGAACAGTGCTTCACTGTTTTTCCAGAAACCGCACTGGTGCCAGGTCATCCCGGACAGAACAGCAAAAAAAATCAAAGCGGCGGGCGGCAAAAAAAACTTTTTGATCTTTTCATTTTCAACCAGCAGAGGAATCCCGAAAAAAATCATGACTGCAATGCCGATGGACGGCAGATAGAGATAACGGTCCGCCATCGCATTGTTTCCCGCGGGAATAATGCCGATGACTGGAAGTATGGTGATGATAAACCAGAGCCACCCGACCAAAAGACACGGTGATTTTTTCATCATCCAAACGACGGCCGCGCTGACGGCGAAAAACAGTAAAACCGCCGCAATGATTTGTCCGGCGGGAGCCCGGCCGAAAAACGGATAGCAAATGGCCAGATCATACGGCCAGAACAATTTCTGCAGATAAAGAACGAATGAAATAATCGCGTTGATGATTCTTGATTCCAGCGAAAACGGCCAACCGTCGATAGGAAATTTCGGCTGGGCGTAAATGGCGATAAGGGAGAAAACCGCCGAAAGAAGGAAGAAAGGCAGTTTCTCTTTCAACTGCCATAAAAACAGATTTTGTCTGCGTGATGCAAAACGTTTCAGCGGCCAGTAATCCAGAAGCATCATGATGACCGGCAGGGTCACCGTCAGCGGTTTGCTCATCAGTGAGCAGGCAAAAAAGAAGACGGCCGCCAGATATCTTCTGAATACCGGTTTTTCCGTGTACAGAGCATAAAAATATAACGTCAGCATCCAGAAAAAAACGCTTAATACATCTTTACGTTCGGCTACCCAGGCAACGGATTCCACCCGCAGCGGATGCAAAGAGAAAAAAGCGGCGACAAAGGCGCTCGGCCAGAAAGCGCCGGTCATCCGCTGAAACATCCCAAACAGCAGCAAGGAGCTGATGATATGAAGAAAAAGATTCGTGAGATGATAGCCGCCTGCATGTAAGCCGTATAATTCATAATCGAGCATCAGCGAAAGCCACGTCAGGGGATGCCAGAATTCGGCGTACAAGGTGGTAAAGGCCCAGCGGATTCCATCAAGCGTCAGGCCGGACCGGATGTAATCGTTTTCAGTCACGTAGACACTGTCATCAATATTGACGAAATCAAATTGATGCACCTGCAGGTAAGCAGCAAGAATCAACGCCGTCAAAACCATACAGAAAATAATATTACGTCCGGATGGACCGATGTTTATCTTATCTGACATGGGGACCTGTTTGGATTTCTTCTATCATATGCGCATATATAGTTCACCCGTTTTTTGATCACAGCCACTGAAGGCATACAATATTATTCGGGAAATTAACACTATTGAAAGCAGCCCCTTTTAAATATTATTGTCCGGGATTTCTGGAATTTTCATAAACGATCTGTTGACTTGACCGGTAAAAAGCATTATTTTGCGCCGGATAAATAAAACGGTTTTACACGAAATAAAGCAGATAAATGTTTGGTTTGGTTCATTCTGAAAATCGGTCATCCGACTCCGACCATAGATTTTTTTTTGCAGCTATTTCGGAAAGCGGGGAAAAATGAAAGCTGAAGATATTAAAAAAATACTCATTGCCGGAGCGGGAACCATGGGCCGGAGCATCGGTCTTTCCTGCGTCACAAGCGGCTATGCCATCGTCCTGTACGACATCAACGATGACATCCCGGCAAAGGCCAGGGACATCATGAACAAAAAGATTGATAAAATGGCGGACTTCGGGATGATGCCGAAGGACAAGGCCGAATCGTTTAAGAACAACATCACGGCGACAACCGATCTTGCTGCCGCCGGGGCCGATGCCGATGTGGTCAGCGAATCGATTCCTGAAGATCCCGACATCAAGGGAGATTTTTTTGCAGAACTCAACAAGGTCTGCCCGGCGCGGACCATCTTTACCACAAACGCCTCTTCTCTGGTGCCGTCGATGTTTGCCGATAAAACCGGCCGGCCCGAAAAATTTCTCGCCTGGCATTTTCATCCCGGTTTTAAGCTGGTGGATGTGATGGGACATCCGGGCACATCGCCGGAAACGGTTGAAACCGTCCAGCGTTTCAGCGAATTAATCGGACATTCGCCGATTGTCCTTAAGCAGGAAAAAGCCGGGTACGTGTTCAACTCGCTTCTCAATCCCTGGTTTTTGGCGGCGTTGAATCTGGCTTCGCGGGACATCGCGTCTCCCGAAGACGTGGACCGTTCCTGGAAGGAAATCACCGCTTCACCGCTGGGTCCCTTTGAGATGATGGATTACGTGGGTCTGGAAACCGTATGGCGAATCACCGATTTCTGGGCGAAAAAACGCAATAATCACCAGGCAAAATTAAGCGCCGACCTGCTGAAGAAATACGTGGACCGGGGCGAGCTGGGAATGAAAACAGGCAAGGGATTTTACGATTATACGCAAAAGAAGTCACCCGGCGAATCCTGAAAAAAACAAACCCTGAACGGTTGTTTTTAGAGCGGAAACGCTTTTAAAATTTTGTAGACAATTCAAGGTAATTCAGGAAGCGTTATTGGCACCCGGCGTCGATTCAAAATATCCTTTAAACAAATACTCAAGATCATTGGCCATCCGTCCGTCCATCGAGAAATTGACGCTGTCGGCGAAAATATCCAGCAGCACGACAGCATTCAGACTGGCGTCCTGCCCCTGGATCATTCTGAGCCTTTTGCAAAAGTATTCGTTAACGATTCGCACATTCTCATACGCTTCCGCCAGTTTCTTTAAATCCCAGTCGGGCTGACGTCCATGCTGATACAGAAAATACTGAGCCATCAAATACATTGAAATCGCCCGATATTTGGTTTCCTCTATTGTGGCAAACGGCAGGTGAAAACGCACCATGGGCTTTAATGTTTCCATCACCGGGCATCCGCTGGTAACCATATATATTCCGATCAAAGAACTGACGCCGTGCTGCAAAGACACCGTACGAAAATATTTTCTTTCCTGTGCCGTAACAATTGTCTCCACGATATCGTAAGAAAAATAATTGCGGAAATAATCTACGACATCCACCATATTGATGGCTATGGGACAATATTCGCATTGATCGTTTAACGTACAATGAGAACACCTGAAACAATTCAGCTTTGTCCATTCCGGATAATTTTTTTTATCCGTCGGCAGTAAATTCAAAGTGACGCTGTCCAACGCGATGTTAAATTCTTTTTCCACGCCGTCTTTGAATATAAACCTGTAATTGTATGTTACTTTGCCTGAAGAACCGTGGTCAGCGTCCATCCTTGCACCCCTTCTACAGCCCTACATTACGTTAGAGCATTTTTACCCCGGCATCAAAAGCTTTCAGATTGATTTGATGTTTACCGGCTGGAATGGTTTTGGCGATTTCCTTTTCAAACGCCCGGCGGTCAATCGGCAACAGTGACGTACCTGCCAGCGCGCCGATCATCACGATATTGCTCAAAACCGGATTTCCCAATTCCACCGCAACGGACGTGGCGTCGATGATCCAGTTTTTTGCCGATATTTTTTCAAACATCGATTTGACTTCTTCAATCGTCGGATAAGTAAATTCGCCGGTGATCACGCCCATGGGATAAACCATGCGTGAATTGGTCAGCACCGCTACATCGGGATTACCATATTTGGTGAGTACTCTGAGCGCCTCCACCGGCTCCAGCGCAATCACAATGTCCCCCCTGCCCTGCGGGATCTGCGGACTCAGAACCGACGATGACGACACGCGCAGATGGCTCATTACCGAGCCGCCGCGCTGGGACATGCCGAAGGTTTCACCGATGGTGACGATAAAGCCCGCGTTCACCAGCATTCCGGCCAGCACGCGCGAGGCCATGACGTTCCCCTGCCCGCCGACACCGGTGATAATAATGTTTGTTGGATTTTTCTTAAGAGACTTTTTCATGCTTCAGCCTCCACTCTGGCAATCGCCTTTTGCGGGCAGATGGAGTAGCAGACGCCGCAGCCGGCGCAGATGACGTCGTCAATCACGGCTTTTTGCTTTTTCCGGTCCCAGGTCAGCGCCGGACAGCGGAAAATTCTAGTGCACAAACGGTTGCAGCCGCATTGATCGCCCAGGCAAAGATCTTCATTGACTTTCATCTGGTACTGTTTCTTGCCCTTCTTTTCAGGGCTCAAAGCGCAAGCCTGTTTCATGATTAACACTTTCATGGAGCCGCGCTCGGCCATGAACGATGTCAGTATTCTGCTTGTTCCTTCCAGATCAAACGGATCGCTCACTTTAACCTTTGCGCCTATTGCGCGACAGACCGCTTCAATATCCACGGGAGGCAGTGGTTCGCCTATCGCGCTTTCATTAATACCGGGATGCGGCTGGAACCCGGTCATCGCCGTTCCCGCGTTGTCCAGCACGATAAAGGTGATATCGGCCTGGTTATGTTGGGCGTTGATCAGCGCCGGAATAACGGCATGATAAAACGTGGAATCGCCGCAAACCGCCATAACGGGCTTGTCCAGACCGAAAGCCGAAAGCTTCGCAAAGCCGCTGGCGAGCCCCGTGCCCGACCCCATGGAATGCAGCGTGCGCACGGTATGGAAACCGATTTCCGGCCAGAGCGAGGCCATCGCATAGCAGCCGATATCCCCGCAGACAATGCCTTCGCGGCCGTCGAGTTTCAGCGCCGTGTTGATGTTCCAGAAAGACGCACGGTGCGGACAGCCCGGACAGAACGTTTGCGCCCGCGGAGCAATCTTCGGCGCCACTTTTTGAACTTCCTTGAGATAACCGGCAGGCAAGGACTGGAGTTTGACCTTCATGATTTTGCTCAGAGCCCGCATAACTATTTCGGGATTCAATTCGCCGGCTGAAGGCAGGGTCTTGTCCGTTTTCCCGTAAAACGTTTTGATGCCTATATCCTTGATCATACCCATTGCGGCTACTTTGATGTTTTCCTCCAGAAACGGCAGTACCTCTTCCACAATCATAATCTTTTTGGTCAGGCGCAGATATTTTTTCAAAAGCTTTTCCGGCAACGGCCAGGTACAGCTCAATTTCAAAATTCCGACACGTTTTTGCAAGCCCAGTATTTCAAGAGCCTCCCGGCTGTATAGGAAGCAGGCGCTGCTGGTGATGATCAAAAGCTCCGGTTTTTTAGGACCAACGTAGCTGTTGAAAGGACTCTTTTCAAAAAGCTTCGCTGCTGTCTGTAATTTTTTCTGTTGCAGGCCGTGTTTAATAACCACCGGCGTGCTGACGACCGGCCCGCGCAGAGGATCCATGACCGATCCGTCGGAAATAAAGCGGGCGGTGCGGAATTTAGCCGGCAACTTACCGCAGATGACATTACCGCTGGCGTGCGACATACGCGTGACCGAGCGCACCATGACGATATTTCGGATTTTCTCGGATAACTCAAAGGCCCACCGGGTCAGGTCCTTGGCTTCCTGAAAATTGGCGGGCTCCAGCATAGGAATTTCGAGCATGCGCGCGAAATAGCGCGATTCACCCTCGTTAACACTGGAGAGTGCGCCGGGGTCTTCACATTCGACCAGCACAATCCCGCCGCGTGTTCCCGACGAGGCCAGATGCAGATNNGCAACGTTGACGCCGTTTTGCTTCATCACGCACATGGAACGCAAACCGGAAAACGATGCGGCGGCGGCCACTTCCAGCGCCACCTTTTCATTGGTGGACCACTCCACGTAGAGATTTCTTTCACGGGCCACTTCGGACAGGCGCTCGATCACTTCCGAAGACGGCGTGCCGGGATAACCGGAAACGACACTTACGCCGGCCTCCAGAGCCCCGCGCGCGATGGCTTCGTTGCCCATGAACAACACTTCTGTTTTGGCCGGTGATAATAATTTATTTATCATTTTATAATTCACTTAAAAGTATTTCTATCATTTCCGACGCTGCCCGGAAGTTTAGTTTCTTATTATACAGAATCGGCTTCTTTATTATTCCGGTAGAGCATTTTCTTTTTTGGATTGATCTTTCCCATCCACGTTAATTTTTATGCCGAGCGCCCCTGCCCGTTCTTCCCATTTTTTTCTGGCCAAAACACGCATATCCACAACCGTGTCCATTTCATCAACAATTTCCAAACCCATTAATGTTTCGATCAGATCTTCGAGCGTAACAAGCCCTGTTGTTCCTCCGTATTCATCGACTATAATGGCGATGTGCTGACGTTCTTTTAGAAAAATTTCCAGTAAATCCGTAAGTACTGCAGACTCGGGAACAACCAATATTTCTCTCTTTAAGGTCTTGAGCGCCTCGCCACCTCTTTCCTGATTATCCCGCAGCAGCACATCATCTCTCAAAACAAACCCAGTTATATCGTCTATATCCTTCTTATATATCACAATTCGTGAAAATGGTATTTTTACAACATATTCCGCCGCGTCGGCTACCGTTTTATCCTCGGAAAGTGCCGCGATCACCGTGCGTGGAGTCATGATATCCGTTACGTTGAGCGACCCGAACCGGAAGAGATTCTTGATAATCCGCGCCTCGTTATCGTCTATCTGTCCGGATTGTTCGCCCACTCTTGCCATGGCAACAAACTCGTCTCTGCTAAAAATGTGCAGATTCTTACCGTGCGAAATAAATTTTGTCATTTTTTCCGAAATCCAAACAATCGGAAACAGCGTTACAATGAGGGTTTGTACGTAAAATACCGTGGGCACAACGAGTTTGGGCCAGTAAATGGCGCCAATGGTTTTAGGAACGATTTCTGAAAGAAAAAGGATCATTAATGTCATAACCGCTGAAAAGATTCCAAACCATGCGCTTCCAAACACGACCGTAGCTTTTGCTCCCGCCCCGATGGCGCCCACCGTATGCGCGATGGTGTTCAGTGTTAAAATCGCCGCCAGCGAGCGATCCACATTATCCTGTTTCAGTCGCTTCAACAGAATGGCCCGCTTGGGATTTTTTTCTTTCTGTTCCTCAATGAACGAAGGCGTAATACTTAATAAGACCGCTTCCGCTATTGAACATAGAAATGAAACCAATAAAGCCAGAAGAACATAGGCTATTAATATCGCAATGTCCTCACTCATATTACCGATACTGAACCGCCCTGAAGCCACGGAGCAAAAAGCAGAGCTCGAGGCAAACATAAATATGGAAACAGAAAATAAAATCAAACGTAAAATCTTATGAATATATTTCATAAAAGTTGTCATGCCGAGGGTGTAATATCATTTCATTATTCTTGACATTTCATTGATTTTCTCTTGTTTACCCCGCCGTTCCCCCCCCTCAAGCTCAGTCGAGTCTTTTGGACCCGACTGATTTTTTTATTGACAGCCAAGTCAAAAAGACTTGGCTGAACAGAGGCACAAATATTCACTTCTCACCATTCACTTTTTACTTTTTTTCTTTTCAGCTTCCAAATATTTCAGCACCGCCGGATCGCGACTGTCCAAGTATAACAGATTTTTTGCCGAGCCGCTCTTTTGGATAATATTTTTCAACGCATTTTTCTTCTTATTGACCGCCGCTTCCTTCAGTTCTTTTAAACTGTCGGCGGGCGCCTCCCGCAATTCCAGAACGCCCTTCTCAACGGCCAGATCCGTCAGTTCTTTCCCTTTTGTCGTTCTGACGATCAACTGATTCCACTGGCGAACGTCTTCCCAATTTCCCGAAAACCGCGCCGAACCGACCGACACATCGGCGAATTCCGCCGTGCTGTCCATACAATACAGACAAGCTTCCCGGATACAGGTTTGCGCTTCCTCCATCGCAATCGAATGTAGCCGATCTTCCGTCCGGATCTCCAGAACGTTCCTGCCGGCGGGGATGTCCATTTTGGTTATGGATTCCAAAGCGATGCCCTTATCCGTCAGTAACTTTAAATATTTTTCTTCGGAAAGCGTCCAGCCGCAGTACAAACCGATTACCAGCGTCAGTTGATTGACTCTGGCAATGTCTTCATGTCCCGGATTGAATTTCATCTTGGCCAGGGCCAGCGCCTGACAAGGCGTGGCGACAATTCCGACTTGACCGGTTTGCTTCGTCACCAGTTGGTGAAAAGCGGCTACCGTCGCCGATACGGTAAATTGACTGCCGGCATGTGTTCTGATCGCTTCCCTGTTTTGTACAATAACGCCTTTTCGCAGCGATAATTGGTCCCGGGAAGAAACAACAGCCGCATCAATCAGGCCTTCAGACAGGGCCAACTCCAGCATAGCCGTTACTGTTGCTCCATGCTGGCCGATGTTTCGTAACCCAGGATCAGCAGCTCTGGAAAAATAATATCCCTTGACCGCGCCGATTTCCGGCGTCAGATCACCGGCTGCGCAATATCGTTCCCTGATGGCTCCGACATCACAGGGCGTCCGGGGACAATAATCATAACAACGGCCTTTTACCAAATCGCAGCCGTGTAATTGCACCGTTCGGTCATGATAAATCACCTGATACGGACAAATGCCCACGCAGGCGCCGCAACCGGTGCATAACCCCTCGTCCAAAACATGTTTTTTCAAGAATTTCTGGCTGCCTGTCATCATTGCCAACCTTATTTGCCGTTCTGATTCATAAAAGTAGGCTTTTATATCCTATCGTGATTTTTGAGGCAAGGAAATGATACGGCCTGATGAAACATTTCGGCGGTCAATTTTCCGAACATTGCAAAAGAATTCGGCATTTTTCATATAAAGATCCGGTTTTTTATCATTTTGAATAAATATTTAATTGATGTTGACATCTGTCTCTTCTTGTATTATGAAGCGCCAGAAAAAAATGCTTCGGCAATCCGTCATGTCGGATCAATACCCGGGGCAAAAATTCGGAATCTTTGAAAATACGTTCCCCAGTAGCTCAGTCGGTAGAGCGGCTGGCTGTTAACCAGCATGTCCGTGGTTCGAGTCCGCGCTGGGGAGCCAGTACAAAAAAACCCAACTCCCAAGGTTGGGTTTTTTTATTATGAATCGGATTTTTTTCTCTTGAAAATTCTTCGGCATCTTGTTATTTCAATATAACGTCTTTCTCAAAGGAAACGGTTTGATGCCTTCAATGCTGAACTCTTCATCGGAACTTTTTCAGGCATGCGCAACCATTTTCGGCCCTGGAATCAACATATCGAATGATTTTCTGGACTATCTTCAACTCACCAGTATTAAAACTGCTTACCGTAAAAAAGCGCTTCACACACATCCGGACAGAGCTTTGGCGCTGGGCCTTTTTGCCGACGATTTAAACGCTGAATTCATCCATGTTCAACAGGCCTATGAAAAACTTCTCGCCTTTGTTGAAACAAAAAAAGAGGGCAAGACGGGCGCACCGCGTTTTGACGGGTTCAATACGCAGCAAAAACACACCGCGCAAAGCCACCGCCATGAGAAAAACGGGCGTCACAATCCCAAAAACAAATATCATCACGATCATTTTTATACCGGAAACATTCCACAGGGAAATCTGATGTTCGGTCAATTTCTATATTATTCCGGTTTAATTTCATGGCGGACACTCATTGAAGCCATCTGCTGGCAGCGGCGCCAGCGTCCGTTGATTGGACAAATTGCCGTGGCCTGGCAACTGATTTCCTATCAGGACGTTCTGTTTGTACTCAAAGTCAGAAACTTTGACGAAAAATTTGGCGAATGCGCTCTGCGCATCGGATACATTTCCAATTTCGATTTATTTGCGCTTGTCGGGAAACAAAAAAAACTGCAGCGTCCCTTCGGCGAATTCTTTATTGAAAAAGGCCTCCTTTCCGATCACGACCTGATTCATCTGGCCCGGAAACAACAACTTCACAACCTCACCTCGCGGTGGGACCCTAAATAAGGCCCCGCATCATTTCCGTATGCATTTTGCATCATCCTCCATTTTTGTTGAGCGAGCAAAGCAAGTATGATCGAACGAATATTGACCGGTCCCCATTGACCCGTCAAATTAAAATCACACGGATGAAGAAAATTTATTGACATAAAATCTCAATAACATTATATTCACGCCCGCCTGAAGGCTATCGGTTAACTTGAACCGTCCGCAAGGCGTTTGTTCTCATACCTTGCTGGGGAATCGTTCAACGGTAGGACACCGGACTCTGACTCCGTTTATCAAGGTTCGAATCCTTGTTCCCCAGCCATAACTTCACCATTTAATATCAGTTATTTCAATATTTTACATGAATATTATGCGGCCGGGCAATTTCTGCCGGTCCCGTTGATATTACGCTTGACTTTTTAAAATAACACTGTTAAGTTAACATCGTAATATTTAAAAATAAGAATCAAATTATGCCCAAAAAACCGAGAACGAAAGAAGAAATAGAAAATATTCGGGAGAAGATCCTGGATACGGCTCTTCACATTATTATTGAGGAAGGATTTAATAATCTCAGTCTTCGCAAAATAGCTTCCCGTTTGAATGTCACGGCCACGACCATCTACAATTATTATACCAATAAAGATGAAATCAATCTGATGATCAGAATTAGAGGCTTTGAGAAACTTCACGACCTCCTGATCGCACGCTCGGCTGCCTTGAAGAAAATAGAAGACAGATTAAAAGCCATGATCCGTGCCTACATAGAATTCGGCCTCACCTATCCCAGCTACTACGACATCATGTTCAATCTTCATACCCCCAAGTATCTGGACTATGCGGGAACGGAAATCGAACCGCTCGCCTTTCGGGAAAAGCAGAATGCGTTAAAATGTCTCACGCTCTTTATTGACCCCGTCACGTCATACATTCCCATCAAGGGAAAGAAAAAGGAGCATTTTATTTTATATCAGGTAATTAAATTCTGGTCTGACCTTCACGGCCTTATCACGTTGAACAACAGCCGCCTCTTTCACGAAGTAACGGATGATGTGGATGACTTTATTGCAAAACGAACGGCGGACATCGTAGACAATTTCCTGAAACTGAAGGACAGCCTGGATGAAGGAAAGAAAATTTTTTAACTGATCATTAAACCCGTTATTCGGAGGTCTATTATGCAAAATGTCCAGCCTGTGCAAAAAAGTTATGCCAACACCCTTGCCCGCATGTTTTTCAAATTCGTTGCCTTGAATTTCAACAACCGGCCGTCGCTGAACCGATATCTGAAAAGCGACGACGGCTGGATTAATTTTACATTCGGCATCAAAACGGAAAACGGCAGCGTCGAGCAGGCCATGCGTTTCGAAAACGGCAAGGTTACCGTGTTGAAAAATATTCCGGAAACCCTGGATTCGCAATTGATATTCGTGGATGAAAACGCCCTTAAGGAAGCCGCCACGCAACCGCCCAACAAATTGATGTTGGCGCTCATGGAAAACAGAATGATCACGATTGGGAACCTCGGCTATCTGCAGTTGATTAATTTGTATCTTTCGCTCCTTGTGAAACAGATCCAGATTGCAAAACTCAAGAAAGAAGCCAAGACAGAAAACCGGAAATACGATGCAGCCAAAGCATCCCGATACTGTATCGAAGCCAGAAAACCCCGCCAGCTCAAGGCCGTCAACGTTGATCCGGGCGTCCGGTTTCTAAACGACCCCTATCTGGCCCAATATTCCCTTGATGATTTTCCCCGGGTCAAAGAATTTCTCGACATACACCTGAAAATAAAACCGGCCATATGCCACGAACGGGCGGAACTTGTCACACAATGGTTTAAAGAAAACGGATTTGAAAAAGATAAAAACGGCAAACCCTGGGTTTCCGAACTGCGCCAGGCACAGGCTTTTCAATATCTGATGGCAAACAAAAAACCAATCATCAGGAAAAATGATCTGATCGCCGGAACAACCACCACGAAAGACATTGGCGTTATTATCTATCCGGAGGCGCACGGCACCATGATCTGGGGAGAGTTGCTCACAGTTCCATACAGGCCGTTGAACCCGTATAATATTGATGCCGATACGCTTGACGTTCTGCACAACAAAGTCTTTCCGTTCTGGCTCAAGCGCAACTTCCGCGAGTGGGTGCGGGACCATAAAGATTATCCTCTTTGCCAGAAGCTTGATGAGCGTTTTGCCGCCTGCTTTTTATGGAAAACCGTCGCGCTGTCGCATACGATTTTAAATTATCCTGAGGTCTTAAGCCTGGGCACCAGCGGTATTATCTCGAAGATAGATAAAGAATTAAGCGAAACACCCGAATCAGAAAAACAAAAACGTGACACGCTGCAAGCCATGAAAATCAGTCTTGAGGGAATGAATGCCTACGCGGGTAATCTCGCGCAAGAAGCGTGGCGGCTGGCGTCTCAGGAAACTCAGTCTGTCCGCAAAAACGAACTGCTGCATCTGGCCGAAATCTGCAAGCGCGTTCCGGCCCATCCCTGCACAACGCTGGATGAAGCGGTCAATGCCCTGTGGANNAGCCGACATGAAAAAAATTCACAACGAAAAAGAAAGACAGGAATATGTCAAGCATGCGATAGAATTGATTGGATGTTTTTACATGCGCTGCACAGACCACCTGCCCCTGATTCCGGACATCGGCAATTATCTGTTCGGCGGCTCCTCCTCCGATCAGGCCATTACGCTGGGCGGCGTAACACCCGACGGCGAAGACGCCGTCAACGATATGACCTACATTTTTCTGAAAGTGACGGAAATGCTTTCCATCCGCGATCCCAACGTCAATGCCCGTTACAACAAGAGCAAAAACAGCGCGACCTACTTGAAAAGGCTTTGCGAAGTCAATATCAACACAACGGCAACCCCGTCCATTCATAATGATGAGGCGGTCATGGCCTCGCTTGCGGAATTCAATTATCCGCCGGAACATTTACGCGACTGGTCGGCAACCGGCTGCGTGGAACCGACCTTGTCCGGACGGCATATCGGTCACACCAACTGCATGATGTTTAATATGGTGGCCGCGTTGGAAATGGCCCTCAACAACGGCCGGCATCCGTTGATGCGCTGGGATCTGGGACCGAAAACAGGCGACATCCGCGCCGGCGCATTCCCCGATTTTGAATCCTTCTTCAACGCGTTTGCAGCGCAGCTCCGTTTTCTGGCCGATCAAACCTGTGAATACAACAATCTGCTGGGCGAAGCTCACCAACACATCCGCCCGACTCCTTTTATCTCGGCGCTGATCGAAGGTCCGTTGAAAAAAGGAAAAGACGTAACCAAGGGCGGGGCCCGTTACAATTCATCCGGAACGGCCTGCATCGGCCTTGCCGACATTACCGACTCGCTGATGGTGGTCAAAAAGCTGGTTTTTGAAGAGAAGAAGATAACGTTTGAGCGGCTGCTGGATGCGGTCAATACAAATTTCAGAAACGACTCCGCTCTGCTGGCTCAGATTAAAAACAAGATTGCTCTTTTCGGATCAGGCAATGAAGAGGCGCTGGCAACAGCCAATCGCGTCATCAAACTGGCTCACGATATTTTCGGAGAACACACAAATTACCGCAACGGCAAATACACAGCCGGTTTCTGGTCGATGTCCAATCACGTTGCTTTCGGTACGCTGACCGGCGCGCTTCCGTCAGGACGGCTGGCCGGCAAAGCCTTCACACCGGGTCTCACCCCGGAACCCCATGCGTCGAAGAATATTCTGGACAACATCCGGGATGTGGCCAAACTCAAAGCGGAAAACATGAACAACAATATCGCTTTCAATGTCAAAGTCGTCCCCGGTGCACAGGAGTCTCATCAGAAAGTCGTGGATAATATTTATTCCTACGTCAAAACCTACAGCGATCTGGGCGGTATGCAGATGCAGTTGAACGTCGTGTCGTCAAAAACGCTTCGCGACGCCATGGAACATCCGGAGAATTATCAGAATCTGCTTGTCCGCATCTCCGGCTACAACGCCTATTTTGTAACGTTGAACAGAGAAATGCAGATCGAATTGATCGAACGCGCGGAATTCGGCATATAGATCAATATTGGATGAACTCGGCAAAAGTGCAAAATGTAGTCACCCCGGTGTCGGCCGGGGGCCAGTTCAGATAACACTGGATTCCGGCCTCCGCCGGAATGACGGGTCCATGAGTTGTGATTTTTTTTACGAAACAGTCACTAGTGGGAAAAACAATTGATTATGAAAGAAAATGAAATCAAATCCCCTTTAATTCTCGAAATCAAAGGCAACAGCCTGGATGACGGACCGGGTATCCGTTCCGTCGTGTTTTACAAAGGCTGCCCTCTTTCCTGCGTGTGGTGTCACAACCCGGAAAGTAAAAAAGCCGTCAAGGAAATATCCTTTGACGCAAAAACCTGTATCGACTGCGGAGCCTGCCGCGAGGTTTGTCCGAAAAACGCGCTGGGCCGCGATAATCCTTTTTACATCGACCGCAGCAAATGCGATCTGTGTTTTCTGTGCCTTGATGTCTGCCCCTCGGGTGCGCTGGACAGCGTCGGGAAAGCAATGTCCATCAACGATATTATGAATAAAATTTTGCCGGATAAACCCTTCTTCGATACATCGGGAGGCGGGGTAACCCTTTCCGGAGGCGAGCCGACGCTTTTTATGGACTTTACCTCCGGCCTTTTGAAATCGCTCAAACAAAACAACATTCACACCCTTTTGGAAACCTGCGGTTTCTTTGACATCCATAAATTTATGGACAGGCTTTATCCGTATCTGGACGCTATTTATTTCGATATCAAAATCATCGACCGTGAGGCGCATAAAAAATACTGCGGCGTGTCCAACGAAACGATTCTGGATAATTTCAGACTCCTTTTCCGGCAGGCAGCGGACGACGGAAAAATGTTTCTGGCGCGCACCCCGCTGATTCCCGATATGACAGACACTGAAAGCAACATTCAGGGCATTGCGTCGTTTCTGAAAAGTCTTAACATCACCGAAGCCGCTCTTCTCGCTTATAATCCGTTATGGCATGAAAAAAGCGACAAAGTCGGCGTGAATGATCCTTACAAACACAGCAAGGTCATGACGTCTTTTCGCGACAACGCCGTCATGGAAAGATGTAAAACCATCTTCGGAAATGCGGGCATAACAGAAACCAAACGTTAATACCGCGTATCATAAACGGGAGGAAATCACACAATGACGTCGCCAGAGAAAATAGCACAACCGGTTTTGGTCACCGGCGCCACGGGATTCATCGGCAGCAGGGTCGTTCAGAAACTATTACAAAACGAAACCGCCGTCAAAATACTGGCGCTGCCCGGTGAAGCCGTGCCGGCTGCGTGGGCGGAAAAAATTGAAATTGTCCGGGGAAGCATCTCCGATCCCAGGGCTGTGGAAAAGGCCGCCAACGGAGCTAAAACCATTATTCATCTGGTGGCTATCGTAACCGACTGGGGCGATGAAAAAGAATACTGGGAATTTACCGTCGAAGGCAGCCGTTTGATTTTTGATGAGGCGGTAAAACAAAACGCCCGGATCGTTCTCGCCTCAAGCATAGCCGTTTATGGCGACAACATTTACAGGCAGGCCTGCCCGGAAGATACACCTTACGGCAACACACTGGGACCCTACAGCAGGACAAAACAGGCGCAGGAAAAGCTCGCCTGGAATTATTACCGGAACAAGGGCATGAAACTTACCGTGGTTCGTCCGGCCAACGTCTACGGGCCGCGCTCCGGCCCCTGGCTTCACGACGTGGTGAATGTCCTTCGCAGCGGATCGCCCGGCCTGATCTCCGGCGGACAGATGAACGCGGGACTGGCCTATGTCGATAATGTGGCGGATATCCTCATCCTTGCGGGAACTTTCGAAAAGGCACTGGGCAACGTTTACAACGCCTGCGACGGGCTGGACGTAACGTGGAAACGATATTTTACGGACATCGCCAACATCATCGGCGTGGGCAATCCAAAATCCCTCCCCCGGCCGCTGGCAGTCCTTGGAGCTTATTTACTGGAAGGAATTTATAAATTGCTGGGCATTAAAAAACGTCCTCTCATTACGCGCGAAGCCTTGAATCTGGTGGGCTCAGACAACCGGATACCGATCGACAAAATTCGACGCGAGCTCGGGTATGAACCCGTCATTTCCTATGCCGAAGGATTAAAGCATATTCGGGAGTATCTTCATCAAGACCCGCCGTGTAAAAAAACTTAAACGCGTTTTTTGGAGTCATGACCGTTTTGAAGTCGTTCGCGTTTATTCAGAGTTAATTCCCGGCAAAAAAGCCTATGCCGCGACGGGAGAAAAACCGCCTGCCGAAGGCAAGAACCATCAGGCCGAAGACAAACGTACGTGTAAACCATGCCGGCAACTTCACCAGAAACGAAAAGGCATCTCCCCGCTCCATGTGATCAAAGTCAGCCGGCATATTCATTTTGACCCCTTCCAGAAATTGAAATCTTTGATCCGACGGATTGAAGGTGTTCGATCCCGGAAACATATTTTTGAGACAAAAGGGATAATCCTCATGCACCAGCGATATCTTGAATTGATAACGGTAGGCGTCCAGGGCGCGGATTAATTTATCCGACGCTTTAAAGGAACAATCGAATAGGATTTTTATTAGAAAACTATGGTTGTAATATCCATTCACGATTCTGGGATTGCCTGAAATCGACATGAACGCGTAGTGTTTGATGCCTTCATCGTGCCTGCTTTGCAATATCCAGCGCATATTGCAGAAGACCATGTTTCTGGCAATATTACGGTGATGAAACTCTCTGAGCACCATGGTCTCATCATTGCTGTAGATAAAGATGGCGTCATGGACGAAAAGACTGCCCGCGCAAAAACCGATAATCCGGCGAGCCAGCACGGCATAACTCAGCATGTCGCATTTTTGGATATAATGGGAAAAATCCTCCTGGGATTTCCAACACTCCTGCTCTACGGCGGCACATCCCTCGATGATGTCCCTTAAGGCATTCATAGCCGCCTTCCGAAGATCCACCAAATAGTAGTTGATGCCTTCTCTTTCAATGATCCGGAAATCCTGATGATCAACAGGCAAATAACCATCCTCCGATGGATCTTTTAGCGGTCCCTGACAATGATCGGTCTTTGGCATAACGCATCCCACTGGTTCGGCCATCCCGGAAAATCACTTTACCTGACGGTTTTTTTGTCGCTCCGACAGGAACATGACGACTCAGCAAATCACATGCTATTTAAAATTTTTCCGCGAGGGTCATGACGGGCATTTTTTCAGAAGCAAGAAGCATTTTTCTTTATCATCGGATTTTTGTGAAAAATTAAAACATCCCGCCGTTGACGCCGATGACCTGCCCTGTCACGTAAGACGCATCGTCGGAGCATAAAAAACAAATCACTTTGGCGACTTCTTCGGGCCGGCCCACGCGCGCCATGGGGATGATTTTTTTAATGTCGTCCATCGGCATGCTGCGGATCATGTCTGTTTCAACGGGACCCGGCGCGACAACATTCACCCGAATACCGAAGCGCGCCACTTCCTTGGAGAGCGAACGCGTGGCAGCGTTGATGCCGGCCTTGGCCGCAGCATAATTGGCCTGACCGCGATTCGGCAGGATCGAGGAGACAGAAGAAACGGAAACAATGGCCCCGCGTTTCTTTCGAATCATTTCCCTCAAGACGGGCCTGGTCACGTGATAGAATCCGTTCAACGTCGTGTTGACGACATTGAGCCAGTCCTCCTCATCCATCATCACAAAAAGGCCGTCGGCCGTGATGCCGGCATTATTAATCAGGACATCGACTCTTTTGTGCGTCTTTATGATTTGATCAAGCGCTGTCCGGACCTCTTCTGCGTTTGCCACATCAAATCGGCACAATGTTCCGCCGGATCCTGCCTGCTCAACCTGAACCAGCGTTTCGGCGGCTGCCGCCTCATTGGATTTGTAATTAATCACCACAAAGTAACCGTTTTTGGCCAGTTCCACGGCGGTGGCCCGTCCTATCCCCCGGCTTGCGCCCGTTACAAGGGCTGTCTTTTTTTCTTCCATGATCGGCACATCATCCTCGAATATCTTGTTCAACCCCGTGCCCGTTGAATCGGATTGCCTGAAGCACGGCCGACAGCAAAATGTCGTCGCCCGCCTTTACCACACCCTCGATGACACCGTATTCATCAAATGAAGAAAGGCCTTTAACGGTAACCGTTATCCGCGTACCCAGGGGCACCGTCGCCGTCCTGAATTCGGCGGTTTTGATGCCGACCAGCCACCCTTTTGTGCCGCCCATGCTCTTTTTCATCCGTTTATGCCCTTCGATCAGAGCGGACGTCTGGGCAATGGCTTCAATTAAAACAAGCGCACACACCGCCTTGCCGTCGCACAGCGGCCAGCGTTCGTTGACCACGGCCGCGGCCGAACCGGAATCGTCATCGAGCTCAAGAATTTCCGTGATGACTTTAATCGGCTCGCGGTGCGGTATCAGCGCTTCGATGTCCATCATCGATCCATTCCTTCATTTTTTTCTTTTAATAAATTAAAAAATACTGCAGAAGTCAATCAAAACATTCAACAGGGCCTGCTGTGCAAAAGGCATTGACACGAATTGTTTTTTTTCTATAATCATAAAAAATCTTCAGGGGAGAAATAAAATAATGAAAAAGCATTATTTGATATTATTGATGATCTGCGGGGTATTATTGACGGCCGGCCCTGTCGCGGCTCAGGATGCGGTGGAATTGAAGCTGGCGCATTTCATACCGTCCACGCATATTCAACACCAGAAGACCTTCCTGCCCTTCGCCCAAAATGTGGAAAAACTGTCCGGCGGCAAGGTGAAGATTAAAATCTATCCAGCGGGCACTCTCGGGGGAGCGGTGCAACTTCCGGACGCCGTCAAAACGGGTATCGCGGATATCGCTCTGATCTTTCCGTCCATGACCTCCGGCCGGTTTCCCCGATTTTCGGCGTATGATCTGCCGTTCCTCTTCGATAATCCGCAGCAGGCCATCCAGGTGGCTTACGACCTTTATGAACGCTGGTTTGCCGAAGATTTCAAGGACTATAAACTGCTCTGGATTTATTGCACCGACATGGGACAGTTATATTCCGTCGATAAGCCGATCCTGACGATGGAGGATTTCAAGGGAATGAAATTGCGGTCGCCTTCCGCGTCCATGAGCGACGCCCTGAAGCGGCTGGGCGCCAATCCGGTGGGAATGCCGATCACGGAAATGCACATGGCCCTTGCAAAACACGTTATCGATGGCGCGCTGACCCCCAATACGGTTGTCGCGGACTTCAAACTCTACGATCAAATCAAACATATTACCCAAACGGATTTTTATATTTCCATCATGGCCGTGGTCATGAATAAGAAGAAATATGAGGCGCTGTCTCCCGCCGCCAAACAGGCCATTGACAACGCGGCCGGAAAATCCTGGGGACTTCACGCCACCGGCGTGTATGACGATTACTCCAGGGAAACTGTCAATCAGCTGCGGACGTCAGGCAACGTGAAAATTCACGACATGGCCCCGGACGAAAGAAAGAAAATCCGGAACCAATTGGCAGGCATGGAAAGCGACTGGATCCGGCAAAACAGCGAGAAGGGAATTCCTGCACGTGAGATGATGGATGCCATACACCGCGCTTCGGCTAAAATAAAATAGGGCGCGTGCGGTTGTGAAGAGGGTCTTTTCCTGCATACACAAAACGGCAACCGGCTTAAACGGCGTCGCCGCGGGGATCATTTTTATCCTGATGATTCTAACCGCGGCAAATGTTCTTTTGAGAAAGCTGACGGGCATCAGCATAACCGGAATGACGGANNAATCATGGATCGCCATGTCAGCGTTTCCCTTTTGACAGACCGCCTGACCTCCGGGGCCAGGAAATATTTAGCCGTCATCACGTCTCTTGCCAATGCCCTGTTTTTTGCGCTCATCACGGCGGCGGCGATTGTTTACGGCTCTTCGCTAAGACTATCCGGTGACGTATCCATGGATCTCCAGATTCCCAAATATCCCTTCGCCTATGTCATTGCCTTCGGCGCTGCCGTTCTCAGTTTCGTCTTTTTTAAAAAAACCCTGGCATCGATAAAGGATGAAAAAGTGCTATGACCCCGGTAACCGTCGGCGTATTCGGCCTCATCGTCATGGCCGTCCTCATCATGATTCGCGTTCCGATCGGCTGCGCAATGGGCATTGTCGGTCTGGCGGGATTTTCCATCCTGTCCTCTCCGGACGCGGCCTTTTCCATGCTGGGCATGGTCGTCTATCAGACCGTCTCCTCCTACGCCCTGACCGTCATTCCGCTCTTTTTCCTGATGGGACAACTGGCCGGTCAATCCGGCATGGGCGTTGAATTATATCGTGCCGTTCACCGCTGGACCGGCTTTCTGCCCGGCGGGCTGGCGATGGCAACGGTCGGCGCGTGCGCCGGATTTTCCGCGATCTCCGGCTCCTCTTTAGCGACGGCAGCCACCATCGGCGCGGTTGCATTGCCGGAAATGAAACGCTTCCGATACGATGACGCGCTGGCGACCGGATGTGTGGCCGCGGGCGGAACACTGGGCATTTTGATTCCGCCCAGCACGGTTATGGTGGTCTACGCCATTCTTACGGGACAACCCGTCGGAACGCTCTTTATCGCCGGCATCATTCCCGGCATCATCCTCACAGGGCTTTTTCTTTTGACGATCTTTCTGTGGAGCAGGAAACGTCACGGCATCAGTCATCCGGATTCCCGATTTTCTTTCGCTGAAAAATGGGAATCCCTCCGGGACACCGGAAGCGTTCTTTTGACCTTCGCGCTGGTGGTGGGCGGACTTTACGGAGGCTGGTTCACACCGACAGAAGCGGCGGCGATGGGAGCGTTGATTGTTCTGGTCATTATTTCTGCAAAAAAAAGACTTACCTGGAAGCTTTTGGCCGGTTCGCTCACGGAAACAGCCCTGACCACCGCCATGATTTTTGCCATTCTGATCGGAGCAAATATCTTCGGCTACTTTATGACGCTGAGCGATTTGCCGGCGACAGTGACCGCCTGGGTCACGGACACAGGCATGAACCGGTATGCGACGCTGGGTATCATTTGTCTGGTGTATGTTGTTCTGGGGTGCATCCTGGAAGGATTTGCCATCATGTTTCTCACCCTGCCCATCGTGTTTCCGATGGTCACGGCAATGGGGTTCGACCCGATCTGGTTCGGGGTGCTCATGATTCTGCTCATTGAGATGGGCCTGATCACGCCGCCCGTGGGAATCAATGTCTTTATCATTTCCGGAATCGCCAAGAATGTTCCCATGGCAACAATCTTCCGGGGCATCGCTCCCTTTTTTATCGCCATCCTGATCTGTGTGGTTCTGTTATTCCTCTTCCCTCAACTGGCACTGTTTCTGCCCGCCACGATGGCCGGATGACCCTTTATTCGGTAAAGCGGATCGTACCGGTTTGCGGAATCCGTCCTGCAGAGACTCTGGAAATCCAATACCTCTTTTTCTCGTAGGGATAAAG
>MTKX01028322.1_pt1 | contig 40199 bp, 33 predicted proteins | sample 1042771 | NCBI WGS metagenome assembly MTKX01 (sample SAMN06212183, study PRJNA360534) | anaerobic digester metagenome | biome: Wastewater treatment plant; material: sludge; isolation source: anaerobic digester fed with sludge from wastewater treatment plant | place: Denmark: WWTP Randers ...
CGCGCCGATCCAGGTTTCAGGTTCTCCCTCGTGCTGCATAGGTTAATAAAACAACAGTATCACTTGTCCGGGTGAGCCTGCTCGATGGGGAAGTACCCCGGACAAGTCCGGGACTCCTGAGCTGCGGATGGCATCCTGATACCTGGTGCCCGAACCTATGGACAAAAAGCTCATCGTAAACGCCGACGACTACGGGCGGGCCCCGGGCGTGTCCCGCGGGATCCTGGAGGCGCACCGCCGGGGGATCGTCACCAGCACGACGGTCATGATCAACCAGCCGGGCGTGGAGCCGCAGCTTGCCGACGCCCTGGCCTCTCCCGGGCTGGGGGTGGGCCTGCACCTCGTCTTTACCGCCGGGCAGCCGGTCCTCCCGCCCGGCGACGTCCCGGGCCTTGTGGACGGCCGCGGCCGCTTCCTGGAACAGCACAGCCTGTGGGCCCGCGCCCAGGAGATGCCCCTGGCCCAGCTCCGCGCCGAGCTCGAGGCCCAGGTGGAGCGCTTTCGCGCCCTGGCGGGGCGCCCGCCCGACCACCTGGACTGCCACCATTTTGTCCACCTCTACCCGCCCTTCTTCCAGGTCTATGCCGACCTGGCCCACCGCCTGGGGCTGCCCTTGCGGGTGCCCTTTCCCCTGGAAGCCGACTTTCGCCTGGCCGAGGAAGCGCTGCCCTACCTGGAGGGGTTTCCCCGGGACCGGGTGCGGGGCATGATCGTCACCAACACGGCCCTCCTCCGGGCCCGCGGCCTGGCCCATCCCGATGCCTTTATCAGCACCTTTTTCGGCGGGGCATCGCTGACGCTGGAGTACCTGTTGGCCATCGTCGACGGCCTCCCCCCCGGGATCAGCGAGCTGATGTGCCACCCCGGCTACGACGACCTGGAGCTGGCGGGCAGCGGGTACCGCCGCGAGCGGGAGGTCGAGCTGCGGCTGCTCACCGACCCGCGGCTGCGCCGCCACCTGGAGGAGGCCGGCGTGGCGCTGGTCACCTACGGCGCCCTGAGGACCGGGCGGGCCGCAATATGAGGATTCTCTGGCGCCGGCTCATCGCCTTTGGCTTTCGCCTGCTGTACAACGAGCTGGCCTGGCTCTACGACCCGGTGAGCTGGCTCGCCTCGATGGGGCTGTGGCGGCGCTGGCAGCGCACCGCGCTAGAGTTCCTGCCGGCCCCGGGCGCCCGGGTGCTGGAGCTGGGCATTGGCCCGGGCCACCTGCTCGCCGAGCTGGCCGCCAGGGGCTACCGCGCCGCCGGCCTCGATCTGTCGCGGGCCATGGTGCGCCGGGCCGGCCGCCGGGTGCGGCGCCTCGGCCTGCCGGGCGCCGTCGTGTGCCGGGGGCGGGCGGGCGCCCTGCCCTTTGCCGCCGGCTCTTTTGACGCGGCCCTGGCGACCTTTCCCACCGCCTACATCGCCGATCCAGCCTCCCTGCACGGCCTGGCGTGGGTGCTGCGCCCCGGCGGGCGCCTCATCGTCGTCGAGGAGGCCGTGTTGAGCAGGCGGGGGCTCGTGTCCCGCCTGCTGGAGTGGCTCTATCGCATCACCGGCCAGCGGGGGCCGGGCGCCCCCGGCCTGGCAGCGCGCTTGGAGGCGGCCGGCTTTCGCGCCTGGCGCGAGACCCTGCCCGTGGAGGGCACGGCCGTGCGACTGGTCCTCGCCGAGACGCCGGGCGAATAGAACCCTTGTTCGCATTGTACCCTTCAAATTGACGGAAACCGGGTTTCAGGGTATACTGGTTCATCGAGACCGTTCAAGGAGTGTCGACATGCAAGAGATCACTGTTGCCGCCGTGCAAATGTACCCGGTCCTGGGCAAGGTGGAGGATAACCTCATTGCCATGACCAAATTCGTGGACAAGATCTGCTCCGAGCAAAAGGTGGACCTCATCGTCTTTCCCGAGCTGGCCACCACGGGGTACGAGCTTGGCCTGCAATTCACCGATGTCGCCGAGCGGGTGCCCGGCCACACGGTCAACCTCCTGGCCCAACGTGCCGCCGACTATGGCACGCACATCGTCTTTGGCCTGGTTTCCAAGGAAAGGGTCGAAAGCATTCTCTACAATGCGGCCGTCGTCATCGGCCCTGACGGCGAGATCCTGGGCGAATACCGCAAGCTGCACCTGCCCGGGGAGGAGCGCCTCGCCTTCCGGCCCGGCTACCGGCTGCCCGTCTTCGAGGGGAGTTTCGGCCTGATGGGCGTCCTCCTGGGCTGGGATCTGGCTTTCCCCGAGGCCGCCCGCAGCCTGGCCCTGGACGGGGCCGAGATCCTGTGCGTCTGCGCCAACTGGGGCCACCCGCCCGCCGAGCCCGAGGACCTGTACCGCCAGGAGTGGCGCACCTACGTCCAGGCCCGCGCCCTGGAAAACGCCTTCTTTACCGTTGCCAGCAACCGCATCGGCGAGGAGTACAGCTACCACTTTTTCGGCGAGAGTATGGTCGTCGGCCCCCGGGGTGAGGTCTATGCCTCCATCGACGAAGAGATCGAGGGCTATGCCCTGACGACGGTGGACCTGGACGCCGTGCGCAAGGCGCGGGAAGAGCTGCAGCTCATCCAGTGCCGGGTGCCGACCGCGTACCGGTCCGTGGTGCGCAAGTACTAGCCCATGGTTTTCCCTGCGGTCATTGCCCTTGCCATCGGCCTGCTGATGGTGGGCCAGTGGGTCTTCTTTTTGCTCAGCGGGCAGGTGCCCGAGTTGGAGACCGAGCCGCGGGCCATCCGGTTCCACCTGGCCGCCGAGTTCCTGACGGCCGGCGCCCTGGTGGCAGCGGGCCTGGGCCTGCTTCTGGGCGCCGGCTGGGGCCGGAGCCTGTACCTGGTGGCGGCCGGCATGCTGCTCTACACCCTGGTCAACAGCCCCGGCTATTTCGCCCAGAGGGGCCAGTGGGCCCTGGTGGGCATGTTTGCCGTCCTGCTCGTGCTGGCCCTGGCCGGGCTGGCCCTGGTGTTCTAAACCCGCCTGCCGGTGCGTTGCAGGTGCCGTTGCTGCGACGCACCTGGTGCAGTCTGCGGAAGGAGGAAGTATGCCCCATCTCGTGCTCGAATACAGCGACAACGTCACGCAGCAGGTGGATTGGAGCGCCCTGTTCTCCGGCCTGCACCAGGGCGTGGCCGGCGTCGGAGCGCCCCTGCAGAACTGCAAGAGCCGCGCCATCCGCCACGAGGCCTACCACGTGGCCGACGGCCGGCCCGGCGGCGCCTTTGTGCACCTGACCATCGGCCTCCTGGCGGGGCGTACGGACGAGGTGAAAGCCGCCCTCACGCGCCGGTGCCTTGAGCTGCTGGCCGAGACGTTCCGTCCCTCGCTGGGCTCCCTGGACCTACAGATCAGCGTCGAGCTGCGCGATCTGCACCGCGAGAGCTATCAGAGGCTGCCCTGAGGCGCCCCGGGAGGTGGGATGATGTGGGAATGCCTGTCGTCCAGGTATCTGTGGCAGAGCCCGTGGTACAGCCTGCGGGAGGACCGGGTGCGCACGCCCGAGGGCCGGGAGTTTACCTTTACCCTGGTGGACCATCCCGGCGCGGTGTGCATCGTGCCCGTCACAGCCGAGGGGCAGGTGGTCCTTATCCGGAACTATCGCTATCCGGTCGGTGAGCACTGCCTGGAGGTCCCGGCGGGCGGGCTCTCGTCCGACGCATCAGCGGAAGAGGCTGCCCGACGAGAGCTGGAGGAAGAGGTCGGCGGCACGGCGGACGCGCTGCAGTACGTCGGTCGCTTCTACGCCTCCAACGGCATATCCAACGAGATCGTCCACGTTTACCTGGCCACCGGCGTCGAGCTGGGTGAGCCGGACCGCGAGACCACGGAAGAGATGGAGAGGCGCCTGGTAGGCGTCGACGAAGCGCTGCGCATGGCCCGCTCGGGCGAGATCAGCGATGCCCTGAGCGCGCTGGCGCTGCTGTGGTGCGAGGAGCTGTTGAGGGACGGCAAAGGATCGGGTTGAGGTTTCAACTGGCGTACCGACAAAAACGGCCGAAAACGCCCGCATCTTGCCGGCGTTCCGACGATGCCACGGGCGGTTCGTTTCTGAGGAGGTGCACACCATGTCCGACGACTTGCTCTATTTCAACGGCCTGGACGGCGACACCGGAGGCTACGACCTGCCGCCCATGCGCGCCGAGGAGCTGGCGCGGGTCATCCGCGGCGAGGTTACGCCCGAAAACCTCAACGAGCTGCGCTTTCGTTACGAGCAGCAGGCCGCGGCCCACTGGGGCGTCAGGGAGGGGGTGGACCCCACCAGGCTGGAGGAGGCCGGTTGGGGCGTCATCTTTCCCACCTACCCGCCTTCGGACCCCGAGGGGGAGCGGAAGGCAAGAGAGGTCGAGGCGGTCCGCGAGGCGCTCCAGCCGCTGCTCCGCCTGCGGGGCGAGCAGGCCGGTGAGCGGTTCGCGGCGTGGAACCAGGGCGCGGGCAAGGAGTTCCGAGTTGGCGTCGACACCAAGAACGCCTACCTGGCGCGTCACGGCGCCGGCCCTGGCCCGGCGGACCCGGCCAGGGTGCCCTATTACCTGCTCATCGCCGGCAGCCCGGCCGAGATCCCCTACCGCTTCCAGTCCCTGCTCGACGTCCAGTACGCCGTGGGCCGCATCCACTTCCAGTCGCCGGACGAGTACGCGGCCTACGCCGCCGCCGTCGTTGCCGCCGAAACGAGCCCCGGGCGGCTGCCCCGCCGGGCGGCCTTTTTCGGCGTCGCCAATCCCGACGACCGCGCCACCGCCCTGAGCGCGACCAACCTCCTGCAGCCCCTGGCGCGGCACGTGCGCCAGGAGCATGGCGATTGGGCCGTGGCGACCTACGCCGCGGAGCAGGCCACCAAGGCGACGCTGGCCTCCCTGCTGGGCGGCGCCGGCACCCCGTCGCTCCTCTTTGCCGCCGGCCACGGCATGAAGTTCGCCAAGGGCAGTCCTCGCCAGCTCGCCCACCAGGGCGCCCTCGTCTGCCAGGACTGGCCCGGCCCGCGGCAGTGGAAGGACGCCATCCCCCAGGATTTCTATTTCGCCGGCGACGACCTGGCGGGGGACGCCGACCTCCTGGGGCTCGTGGCCTTTTTCTTTGCCTGCTACGGCGGCGGCACGCCCCAGTTCGACCAGTTCGTCCCGCCAGGCCAGTCGGGCGCCCGCCCAGAGATCGCCCCCTACCCCTTTCTAGCGCAACTGCCGGCGCGGATGCTGGCCCGGCCCCACGGCGCCCTGGCCGTGGTGGGCCACGTGGAGCGCGCCTGGGGCTATTCCTTCAACTGGCCCGGGGCGGGCGTGCAGACGGCGGTCTTTGAGAGTATGCTGGACCGGCTCCTTAAGGGCCATCCCGTCGGCTCGGCCCTGGAGTATTTCGACGAGCGCTACGCCGAGCTGTCCACGCTGCTCAGCGATGCCCTGGAGGACGCCAGGTTCGGCAAGAGCATAGACTCGCTGGAGATGGCCGGCATGTGGACGGCCAACAACGACGCCCGCGGCTATGCCATCATCGGCGACCCGGCGGTGCGTCTGCCCGTGGCCGAGGGGCCGGAAGGCGAGGTCGAGCGGCCCTCGGTCACGCTTGCCACGCCGCCCCCTGCCGAGACCGTGGCCCTTTCCGCCGGGGCGCGTGCCGGGGATGGCGCGCCGGCCGATCCCTTCGAGGCCATGCTGCGCCAGACGGAGAGGCGCTTTGCCGAGCGCGAGGAAGTTCGCAACGAGGCCCGGACCAAGATCGAGGCGGGTAGGATCCTGGAAGCAGACACGCCCGAGCGGGTCGCCAGGCGCCTGCGCCGCCTGAAGATCGACCCCGGCGAGGCGTTTGCCCTGGGCTCCATGGAGAGTTTCGGCGCGATCTCGGCCTCGTCGCTGCGGGCGCTCCCCTCCGAGCCGGCCGTCCTGGAGCGGATCATGGGCACCAGCGACCTCATGGGCGTCAGCTTCCTGGAGCTGGGGCTGCTCATCTCGCGCACGGTGGGCCGGGTGCACTGCCGCAACCGCACCGGCCGGACGGTGGCCTATGGGACGGGCTTTATGGTCTCGCCGCGCCTGATGATGACCAACAACCACGTCCTCGACAGCGCCGAGGCGGCGGCCTACGGCCAGATCGAGTTCGACTATCAGATCGGGCTGGACGGCAAGCCGGCGGCATCGGCCTTTGTCGGGCTGTCGCCGGACGAGTTCTTTTTGACCGACAGGGAGCTGGATTACACCCTCGTCGCCGTGCAGACCGAGCGGGCCGAGGGACGCGCCCTGGAGTTCGGCTGGAACCGGCTCACCGACGAGGAGGGCAAGGTCATCAAGGGCGAGTACGTGAACATCGTCCAGCACCCCAACGGCGAGCCGAAGCAACTGGCCCTGCGCGAGAATCGGGTCGAGGACGCCCTGGAACAGTGGCTGCACTATCGCACCGACACCGCGCCGGGCTCGTCGGGCGCGCCGGTGTACAACGACCAGTGGGAGGTGGTGGCCCTGCACCACTCGGGCGTGCCCCGCCGGGACGAGGAGGGCCGCATCCTGGCCCGCGACGGCCAGGTCTGGCAGCCGGCCATGGGCGAGCACCGCATCGACTGGATCGCCAACGAGGGGGCGCGGATCAGCCGCATCGTGCGCCACGTCAGGGCCCAGCCCCTGTCGCCGGCGGCCGATCGCCTGCGGGCCGAGATGCTGGAGAGCGCGCCCCTGGCGCTGCTGTCGACCCGGCTTCCGGAGCCTATCCAGAAAGAAGAGGGCCCCGACCCGGCGGCGGCCTCCCAGCCCGCGCCGGGCGGCGGGGTCACCTTGACGATCCCCTTGCAGGTGACCGTGCACCTGGGGCCGCCGGTCCAGGCCCAGGTGAGCCAGGCGGCGGATGCCATCACCGCCTCGATGCCCGGCGCGCCGGCCGGTGTGCAGGCGCCGGTACCGCAGGCCGATGCTGACGTGGCCGAAGCCCTGGCCGAGTTCAGGATCGCTCCCCGGCGGGTCTACTACGACCCCTGCATCGACCACCCCGCCCGGGACACCTACTATGCCGGCATAGACCCGCAGCTCGGCCCCGAGGAGTTGTACCGGCAGCTCAACACCCTGCTCGAGGCCACCCACGCCGAGCAGCCGCGCTACAAGCCGTCCCTGTGGGTCTATCCGTGGGTTGACCTCCATCCCGACCTGAAGATCCGCAGCATTTATTCGGGGATTACCTACGAGCCCGAGAGCTTGATCCTGGAGGACCTGGCCGTCGACCAGGAACGGGCGCGGCGCACCGGCGAGCTACTGGCCCGCGAGTCGGCCCGCGGCGTGGACGCGCTCCTCGAGGAGCTGAACCTCCTGGAGGCCCAACTGCCCTACAACTGCGAGCACACGGTGCCCCAGTCGTGGTTCGGCAAGCAGGAACCCATGCGCGGCGACCTGCATCACCTGTTCGCCTGTGAGTCGGGCTGCAACAGCTTTCGAGGCAACCAGGCATATTACGATTTTGCCGATTTCGAGGAGGCCATCCGCGGCGACTGCGGCAAACGGGAGGAGAACCGCTTCGAGCCCTCCAGCCTCCAGGGCAAGGGCGCCGTGGCCCGGGCGACCCTCTACTTCCTGCTCCGCTATCCCGGGCTCATCGCCGCCGCGGGCGGCGAATTCGACGCCGAGCGCCTGCCTATCCTGCTGACCTGGCACGCGGCGTCGCCGCCCGACAAATACGAGCGGCACCGAAACGCCGCAATCCATGCCATCCAGGGCAACCGTAACCCCCTCATCGACTTTCCGGAATGGGCGGAGCGGATCGACTTTGGGCTGGGGTTTGGGTAGTGTCCTCCTGGCCGCTGGAAGCGGACGTCCTTGAATCGGTGCTGCGGGGTGATCTGCGCTGCCGCTTTGCCATCCATCTGCCGCCGGGCGCCCCGGGGATTGCGACTGCCGATGGCCTTTGATCCCAATGCCGATCAGGAGGGCTGCGAGCGCTACCTGGCGGGCTGCCTGGGCGGCCGCGTGCGCCTGGTCCGGGCGTCCCTGCTGCCCAGGAGCAGCCGCGATGCCCCGTGGCGGCTGGACGTCGAGCTGGACGGCGTGCCGCGCGCCTATGTCCTGCGCCTGGAGTCGCGGCGCATCGAGCACGAGTACGAGATGCTGCGCGCCGTCGAGTCGCTGCCCATCCCCACGCCGCGGGCCTATGGCTGGGACCCCGAGGGCCGGGCCCTGGGGGCGCCCTGCTTCGTGGCCGACCTGGTGGACGGCGAGTCGCTATTGCCGCACCTGCTGGCGGGCGAGCCCTGGGCCGAGGACCTGTACCTCGACACCGTGTGCGCCCTGCAGTCCATCCGCCGGGAAGAGCTTGGCGCCGCTGCTGCCCGCCTGGAGCGGGAGGAGTCGGCCGCCGCCGTGTTGGAAGAGGCCCGCTCCTACTTTGCCACCGATCCGCAGCCCGTAGCCGAGGCGGCCTACGACCGGCTGCGCAACACCATGCCGCCGTTGCCCGAGTCCCGGTTCAGCAACGGCGACCTGTGGCCCGAAAACCTGCTGGTGCGAGACGGCCGGCTGGCGGGCGTCATCGACTGGGCCAACGCCGCCTTTGGCGACCCGATCTACGAGTTCTTATTGCTCTTCTTCTTGCGGCCCGAGATGCGCGGGCGCGGCCTCGAAGAGCGCTACTGCCGGCGCATGGGCTTTGACCCCGGGGTTCTGCCCTGGTACCGGGGCCTGGAGCTGTTCGACTCCTGGCACTGGGTGCGGCTCCTGGGCGAGCCCTACGAGCAGCACACGGACGAGACCCTGCGGGCAGACCTGGCCCGGTGGTTGGAAGAATCCGCGGCTGGGAAGTGAAGTTCGGAGGATCTTGTCCACTGTAGGTTCATAGGGTATAATGTGTCGGGATTGCAGCAACTTGTTCACGGTCCATATGCCGTGCAGCCTGGACACTGGCAGGGAGGAATACCATGTCAAGGATACCGCCATCGAAAGGAACATGCGCTTTCTGTAAAGGTGTCTTTCCGCGGGCGGGCATGACCCGCCACCTGAAGTCCTGCGCGGCTTATCAGGCCTCCCTCGGCTTGGAGAAGGGCCCGAAGGTGGCCAGGAGCCACTTCTTCCACCTTTTCGTCGAAGGCACTGACGCGCCTGAATACTGGCTGCACCTAGACGTGCTGGCCAAGGCCACGCTGGGAGACCTGGATCAATTCCTCAGGGACACCTGGCTGGAGTGCTGTGGGCACTTGAGCGCGTTTCACATCGAAAACCGGTATTTTGAAGCGAACACCGGCGCCGTGGATTCCATGTGGCCCATGATCTTTGGCCGGCCCGCTCCACCCGAGAGCATGCGGACACGGTTGAGCTCGGTCCTGCGTCCCGGACTCAAGTTCTCTCACGAGTATGACTTCGGCTCGACCACGAGGCTAATCCTCAAGGTCATGTCCGAGCACGAGGGTGCTTCGCTACAACGTGTCACTATCCTCGCCAGAAACGAGCTGCCAGAAATGCAGTGCAGCGTGTGCGGCAAGCCGGCCGCCTGGATCGACACCTTTGGCGAGTATGAGTTGTATTGCGAGGAGTGCGCCGATGCCGAGGGCAGAGACTTGGAAGGAATGCTGCCGGTGGTGAATTCGCCGCGCATGGGGGTATGCGGCTATACCGGTTGGTAACCGGCGCCCGGTCCCTCGTTTCTTCCAACACGCATCTGTAGCGGCCAGCACACGACCCGCTTTTGCGCCGCGTCGCCCCAGGCTGCAGCCAGCTCGGGCCAGATGATCTTCAGTGGGTTCGTTCCCCGCTCGTATGCATATTTGCGCGTGGCCGACCAGCTATGTAGAAATCCGAGGAGTTGCTCCAGTTCCCACTCGGCTTCCATCTGGAAGGCGGGCGGCGTCAGCTCAGGGAAGGGAAAGGGCAGGGTGCGGTACCCCTCCTCGATGTAGCGGATCCGCTCCGGCCAGTAGCCGTCCAGAACCTTGCCATAGTACCTGGCCAGCGCCCGGTCCACGCCCGCGTCGACCACGGGCAGGCCATACGTCCACACGGCCAGCACCCCGCCCGGCTTGAGCGCGCACCGCACCTGGCGGTAGAACGCGTCGAAATCGAACCAATGGACGGCGATGGCCACGGTGACCAGATCGACGCTGTCCGGCTCCAGGCTGGCCTCTTCGGCGCGCTCGACGCGGTATGCAATGCGCTCGTGCTGAAACGCCGAAGCGATCTGCTCGTCACTGGCGTCGGTGCCCACGACGTGCTGAAAGTGTTTGACCAGTTCCACCGCCGCCTGCCCGTTGCCCGTGCCGCAGTCCCAGGCCAACCGGCGGGCCGGCGCGATGGACGCCAGGTACTCGAACAGCTCCGCCGAATAGCACGGCCGGTAGCGTGCATAATCCTGTGCGTGTTCGGAAAAGTGGTCCTCGAAGGCCTGGTTCATCGTCTCTCCCTTCGGTTCCGAGGACTACGCTGTAGGGGGCCCGCCGTCGAGCCGAGCCATGAGGAGTGCCGTCAAGGCCGGTCGATTATAGCGCCGAATTGAGGCGCTGTCAATACCAATTTCCAGATTTATATCAATCAAATAATGTTACCGCGGGGCGATCTTGCATTCCTCCGCTTCCTCGGTTATAATAGGGGCCGCAAACGGGACGCCGGACAACAGATGGTCCCGTGGCATTGGTTCGCCCCCCCTGCAACGTTGCTCGCTGCCCAGGTCCAGCGCACATACCACATGCAGCTCTCTTTGGCTGCCTACACGAAAGGAGACCAGCATGTCCAACGTGGAGGTCCGGCAGCAGTTCAGCCGCGAGGTGACGGCCGAGCTTTACGGGCGCATCCGCCGGCTCTGGATCGACCACTCCCGGGCGGAGAACGCCCGCGACCTCGAAGGCCTCATCGCTACCCTGGCCGAGGATTGTGTCTACGAGGTGATTCCCGGAACGATTGGAGGAACTGACCATGTACAATAAGAGAACCGCGCCCCGGCCTTCCCTGCCGGCGCTCCTGTCCATGCTCGTACTTGTGGCCTTGCTCGTCGCAGCTTGCGGTGGCACGCAAGAGCCGGGACAGCCCACGGCGCCCGTCATGGGCACCCCGGGCGGCACAGAGACGCCCATGGATGCCGATACGCCCTTGGGCACCCGGCCGCCGGGAGCCTTTGAGGACATCCGCGAGGGTGTGCTGCGCGTGACGGCCTTTCCCATCGCCCAGACCGATCCGGCCCTCATCTCGTCCGACGCCGAGGTGCTCATCGCCAGCCAGGTGTACGACTACCTGGTGGACGTGGACGCCAACAACGAGATCCAGCCGCGCCTGGCCACCGACTGGACCGAGGGCGAAGACGGCCTGACCTACACCTTCAGCCTGGCCGAGGGGGTGACCTTCCACGATGGCAGCCCCTTCAGCGCCGAGGACGTGGTCTGGACCTTTGACCGGCTGCGCGACCCCGATTCGGGCTATCCCACGGCCGATCTGTACCAGAACATCGTCGAAGTAGAGGCTACCGGCGACCTGGAGGTGACCTTTACCCTGTCAGAGACCAACCCCTTCTTTCTCTACGACCTGAGCGACAACCACGCCCTGATCATGAAGGCCGGCACGGAGGATCCCACCGACTGGAACGGCACCGGTCCCTTTGTCGTGACCGTCTACCAGCCCGAGAGCCGCATCGTCATGCAGGCCAACGAAAGCTATTTCGTGGAGGGCCAGCCCCGCCTGGAGGAGCTCCAGATCCTGTTCTTCAGCGAGCAGTCGGCGGCGGCCGACGCCGTCCGCGGCGGGCAGGCGGACCTGACCATGGATCTATCCACGCCCCTCTACGAGAGCCTGAGCGCCCAGCCGGAGCTCGAGCCCTCTGACATTGCCACGAACCAGTTTGCCGTCGTCCGCCTGCGCACCGACCAGCCGCCCGGCGACGACCCGCGGGTGGTGCAGGCCTTCAAGCTGGCCACGGATCTGGACGCCATCTTCCAGTTGGTGCAGCAAGGCTATGGCGCCGTGGGCCGCAACACGCCCATCGGCCCGGTGTACGAGGAGTACTATACAGAGGATGTGCCCATTCCGCCCCGGGACCCGGAGGCGGCGCGGGAGTTGCTGGCCGAGGCCGGCTACGCCGATGGCCTGGAGATCGATCTGAACCTCCTGGACACCCTCAACTTTCCCGACCTGGCCGTGGTGCTCAAGGAGCAGTGGGCCGAGGCCGGCATCACGGCCAACGTCGTGACGCTTCCCGAAAGCGTCTACTATGGCGAGAACCAGTGGCTCGAGGTGCCCCTGGGCATCACCGGTTGGGGGCACCGTCCCTACCCCCAGTTCTACCTGGACGTGATGTTGACCTGCGACGCCATCTGGAACGAAGCCCGCTTCTGCGATCCGGAGTTTGACCGGCTGGTGGCCATCGCCGGCAGCAGCCTGGACGAGCAGGAGCGCGTGGATGCCTACCACGAGATCCAGCGCATCCTCATCGAGGATGGGCCCATCATCGTGCCCTACTTCTTTGCCGAATATGCTGTCATCCGCGACGGCTTTGACGGCTTCGAGCTGCATCCCTTCTCCGGCCGGACCGACCTGCGCCGGGTCGGGGTTGCGCCATGATGGTAGCAGCACGGGCGTGCGGGCGCGGGGCGTGAGCGTGCTGGACCAGGCCAGCGCCCGGACGCCGGTCCGGAGCCCCAGCCCGGCGCGACGCCTCGGGGCCGTGGTGCGCCGTCTCTATTCCCGGCCCGCCTCGGCCCTGGGCGTCACCGTCACGGCGCTGTTTCTCCTGGCGGCTCTCCTCGGCCCGCTGCTGGCGCCCTATGGCGCCAACCAGCAGATCGTGGAGGATGCCCGGCAGCCGCCGTCGGCCCGCCACTGGTTTGGCACCGACAACCTGGGACGCGACGTGTTCAGCCGCGTCCTGCTGGGCGCCCGCGACGTGTTGAGCCTGGCGGGCCTGGGCACACTCCTCGCCGTGCTCCTGGGCACGAGCATCGGGCTGCTCAGCGGCTACCAGGGCGGGCTCCTGGACGAGGTGCTCATGCGGCTGTTTGACAGCCTTCTCTCCCTGCCGGCCCTCCTGCTGGCGCTGCTGCTTCTGGGCTCCCTCGGCCCGTCGCGGAACAGCGTGCTGGCCGTCATCGTCGTGGTCTACACGCCCATCGTGGCCCGCGTCGTCCGCAGCGCGGTGCTGCCCATCAAGGCCAGGGGATTCGTCGAGGCCGCCCGGGTCCAGGGCGAGCCGCGCCCCTACATTCTCTTCCGCGAGATCCTGCCCTCCACCTTGCCTTCCCTGGCAGTGGAGGCTGCCCTGCGCTTCTCCTACGCCATTTTCCTGGTGGCGTCCCTGGGCTTTCTCGGCGTGGGTGTGCAGCCGCCCAGCCCCGACTGGGGGCTGATGGTCAAGGAGGCGCGGGACATCGTGACCCAGGCGCCGTGGGCCCTCTACTTTCCCGCGGGGGCCATCGCCACCGTGGTCGTCGGTGTCAACCTCCTGGCCGACAGCCTCAAGCGCATCCTCCAGGTGCCCTCGCAGTTGGTGCCATGAGCCGGCCGCCGTCCAACGAGCACGAGCCCATCCCTGTCCTCAGGGTCGAAGGGCTGACCGTGGCCTACCGCCGCGGGGACGAGTGGCTGGCGGCCGTGCGCGACCTGTCGCTGGCGCTGCCCGCCGGGCAGATCTGCGGCCTCGTCGGCGAGAGCGGCACGGGCAAGACGACCCTTGCCCTGGCCGTCATGCGCTACCTGCCGCGCGAGGGGCAGGTGCGGGCCGGCAGCATCGAGTTCGCCGGCCGCAACTTGCTGGCGCTTGGCCGGGGCCAGATGCGCCACCTCTGGGGCAAGGAGATGGCCCTCGTTCCCCAGGACCCCCTCTCCTCCCTGAACCCCAGCCTTCGACTGGGTCGCCAGGTGGCCGACGTCCTGCGCTACCGGGGCGGGCTCGACGCCCGCCAGGCCAGGCGCCGGGTGCTGGAGCTGTTCGATAGCGTGCACCTGGACGATCCGGAGTGGGTGGCCGGCAGCTACCCGCACCAGGTGAGCGGCGGCATGCTGCAGCGCGTGCTCATCGCCATGGCCCTGAGCACCGAGCCCCAGCTCCTCATCCTGGACGAGCCGACGACGGGCCTGGACGTCACCACGGAAGCCGCCATCCTCGAGCTGCTGCGCGAGCTGATCCGCGGGCGGCGGACGGCGGTGCTCTATATCACCCACAACCTGGGCGTGGTGGCCCAGATCAGCGATCGGGTTGTGGTGCTCTATGCCGGCGAGGTTTTCGAAGACGCGCCCACGGCCGAGCTCTTTCGCCAGCCGTTGCACCCCTACACCCAGGGCCTGCTCGACAGCGTCCCTCGCCTGGGCCAGAACAAGGAGCAGGTGCAGCTTCGGCCCATCCAGGGGCGCATCCCTGAGCTTGACGCCCTGCCCCGGGGCTGTATCTTTCGCCCGCGCTGCCCCCTGGCCATCGACGTCTGCCTGGAGCAGCCGCCCCTCTACGATGCCGGCCCCCGGCGCGGGGCGCGCTGCCACCGCTGGGACGAGATCGCCAGGCACGAGGTGAGCGCCAGGCAGCCGGCGGCTGCCCCGAACGGGCCACCGGCCGACGCCGAGGGGGCGGAGCGGCAGCAGCCGGTGCTCCAGGGGCGGGACCTGGCGGTGCATTTCCCCGGGCGCCGCTCTCTGGCGGACCTCCTCGCCCGCCGGCCCCGCGCCGCCGTCAAGGCCGTCGACGGCGTGGACCTGTCCATCCGGCGGGGCGCGACCCTGGGCCTGGTGGGCGAAAGCGGCAGCGGTAAGACGACCCTGGCCCGGGCCATCGCCGGGCTGGTGGAGCGCAGCGGGGGCAGCCTGGAGTTCCGGGAGATCCCGCTGCCGCCCGGGCTGCGCGGGCGGAGCGACGACGTGCTGTGCTGCCTGCAGATCGTCTTCCAGAACCCGGAGGAGGCCCTCAACCCCTACCTGAGCGTGGGCGAAACCCTGCGCCGGCCCATCATGCGCCTCCTGGACCTGTCGCGCCCGGAAGCTGACGAGCGGGTGGCGGCGCTGCTCCAGGCCGTGGGCCTGCCGGCCGAGATGGCGCGGCGCCTGCCCGGGCAGTTGAGCGGCGGCCAGAAGCAGCGGGTGGCCATCGCCCGGGCCTTTGCCCCCAACCCACACCTCCTCATCGCCGACGAGCCCGTGACCTCCCTCGACGTCTCGGTCCAGGCGTCCATCCTCAACCTGTTGGTCGAGCTCCAGGCGCGGCAGGGCAACGCTACGCTCTTTATCTCCCACGACCTGGCGGTCGTCGGTTACCTCGCCGACGAGGTGGCCGTCATGTACCGCGGGCAGTTCATGGAGACCGGGCCGGTGGAGGCCGTCTTTCGCCCGCCCTACCACCCCTACACCGAGGTCCTCCTCTCGTCGGTGCCCATCATCGGGGCGGAGAAGCAAGAGATGGCCCGCGGCGGGGCGGAGGAACGTCCCGAGCCGCCGGGAGAGCTGACGGGTTGCCCCTTCCACACCCGCTGCCCCCGCTTCCTGGGCAAGATATGCGTCGAGGAGGTGCCGCCCTGGCGCGTGGACGAGGAGTCGGGCAAGGCGGTTTTCTGTCACATTCCCCTGGAGGAGCTGCGGGAGGCCCAGGCTCCCCAGGCACCGCTGCGGCCCGGCCGCGACGCCCCTCCTGGCGGCGGGGAGGAGGGCCGCCGATGATCCTCTACCTCCTGAGGCGCCTTGGCTTCCTGGTCCTGACCCTGGTCCTGACCTCGATCCTCATCTTCGTGATCACCCAGTGGCTGCCCGGCGACGTGGCCCGTGTCCTCCTGGGGCGTGAGGCCGGCGAAGCGGCCCTGGAGGCCCTGCGCGCCGAACTGGGCCTCAACGATCCGCTGCCCGTCCAGTACGCGCGCTGGGTGCGCAACCTGGCCGTGGGCGACTGGGGCCGCTCTTTCAGCACGGCCTCGGACGTGCGGCCCCTCGTCGCCGAGCGGCTGCGCAACTCCCTGTGGCTGTCTCTGGTTACCCTCCTCATGTCGGCGCCCCTGGCCCTTGTCCTGGGTGTCCTCGCCGGCCTCCGCGAGGACAGCCTCCTGGACAATGCCATCAGCATCCTGGCCCTGGCGGTGGTGGGCTTGCCAGAGTTTGTCACTGGCCTGGTCCTGATCCAGATCCTGGCCTTTGGGCTACGCCTGCTGCCCGCCATCTCCATCGTCACGCCCGAAGAGTCGTTCCTGGAGGTATTGCCCCGCCTCCTTCTGCCGGCCTTGACGGCCACCCTTGTCCTGCTGGCCTACGTGGCGCGCCTTACTCGGGCCGGCGTCGTCGAGGAGCTCAAGAAATCGTACGTGCGCACGGCGGTCTTGCAGGGCTTGCCCTACGGCCGGGTGATCTTTCAGCACGTGCTGCGCAACGCCCTGTTGCCCACCATCACCGTCATCGCCATCAGCGTGGGCTGGCTCATCAGCGGCCTGGTCGTCGTGGAAAACGTGTTCAATTACCCTGGGATCGGGCGGCTGCTGGTCTTTGCCATCGAGCGGCGCGACTTGCCGGTTATCCAGGCGGTGACAATGGTGACCGTCGCCGGATATGCGGGCGCAAACCTCGTGGCCGACCTGCTATACGGCCTCCTGGATCCACGCATCCGCCTGGGAGAATGAGGGCCTTTCCAACGTTGCTCCAACCGTATTCCGCCCAAATCCAAACCTTGCTTCAACCCAATCCAACACCTGGACGCCTGGTTCTGCACTATAATACCGGTGGCGCGGTGACCCGCTCACCCGCGCCACCCCACCTGCACTCGGACCCGGGCAGCTTTGCTGCGCGGAATCCGGCGGTGGCATTCGAGATAATAGAGGAGGTATATGCAGCACACAAGCGAGGCGGCCGGGCACTCTCCCGCCACCCGGCAGTGGACGCTGGTGGCTACCATCCTGGCGTCGGGAGTCGTCTTTCTCGACAGCACCGTCGTCAACCTGGCGTTGCCGTCCATCGACCGCCAGCTCGACGCCGGGCTTTCGGGATTGCAATGGATCGTCGACGGATACCTGGTCACCCTGGCGGCCCTTCTCATCCTGGGCGGCTCCCTGGGCGATCGCCACGGGCGCCGGCGCGTCATGGTCATCGGCCTGGTGGGCTTTGGCCTGGCCTCGCTGGCCTGCGGCCTGGCTCCTTCGCTCCCCTGGCTCGTCGGGGCGCGGCTGGTCCAGGGCGTGGCCGGGGCGCTGATGGTGCCCGGCTCCCTGGCCATCCTGCGCGCCACCTTCCCGGAGGGTGAGGCGCGGGGCAAGGCCATCGGGCAATGGTCGGGCTGGTCGGGCATTACCACGGTCGTCGGGCCGCTCTTGGGTGGCTGGCTGGTGGACGCGCTCTCCTGGCGTTGGATCTTTTTTATCAACGTGCCCATCATTGCCCTGGCCGTCTTCATGCTCGCCCGCCGGGTGCCCGAGAGCCGCGACGCGGCCCCGGCCGCTCCCGACTGGCTCGGTGCCGCGACCATCACCCTCGCCCTGGCCGGCATCGCTTACGGGCTCATCGAGGGACCCGTGGCCGGTTGGGACTCGCCGCTGGTGGTGGGCGGCCTCGTCGTCGGCGTGCTGGCCCTGGCCCTGTTCTTGCTGGTAGAGGCCCGGGTCAGACAGCCGATGGTGCCGCTGTCGCTGTTTGGCTCGCGCAACTTCTCCGCCGCCAACCTCACCACCCTGGGCGTCTACTTCGGGCTTTATGGCGCCACCTTTTTCCTGGTCATCTACGTCCAGAACGTCATGGGCTATTCGGCCCTGATTGCCGGCCTGATGCTGGCCCCGATTTCGGTCATGCTGCTGCTCTTTTCGCCGTTCCTGGGCAGATTTGCCGGGCGCTACGGACCACGCTTTTTCATGGCCGCAGGCGGCTTGTTGTGCGCCCTGGGGCTGTTGGCCTTTACCCAGTTGGAGCCCGGCTCGTCGTACTGGACCGGCTTGCTGCCGCCGCTGCTCATCTTTGGCCTGGGTCTGTGCAGCACGGTGGCGCCACTGACCAACACCGTCGTCTCGTCGGTGCCCGACCGGCATTCGGGCCTGGCGGCGGCGTTCAACAACGCAGTCTCGCGCGTGGCCGCGCTGTTGGCTATCGCCCTGCTGGGCGTTGTCGTCAGCGTGACGTTTGGCTCCGCGTTGGAGCAGCGCACGGTCGGTTTACCGCTCTCGGCCGAGGAACGGGCGAGCCTGGCCCAGGATCCGACGGGTGCCGCCGACGTGGCCGGATTGCCGGCCGCGGTCCAAAGGGCCGTCGACGATGCCTACACCGCGGCCTTTCGCCGGGCAATGCTGGTGGCTGCCCTGGCGGCTGCCCTGGGAGGCGGCGTGGCCGTCGTTGCCGTGCGCGACCCGGCCCGCGAGCAGGCATCGCGCCGCGACGCGGCGCTTCGGCCCCGAGGGCGGGCCCCATCCAAATAGAAACTGTCGGGGGAAACCCCCTGTAGAAGGGAACAACTCATGGGTAGAGATCGAGAATCGAAGCACAAGCGCTCGCGGCGCGAGGGCCGCGACCTGTTCGGTACCGGCGGCGAAAGCCTGGCCCGGCGCCTGAACAGGCCGCCCGGTATGCACGTCGAACGGCCGCGGCGCCAGAGCGACTATGCCAAGCAACTCCGCGAAAAACAGATGGTCAAGCGCATGTACGGGCTGCGCGAGCGCCAGTTCCGGCGCATGTATCGCATGGCCGAGCGAAGCCGCGGGCAGACGGGCCAGATGTTGCTCGCCCTCCTTGAGCGGCGCCTGGACAACGTCGTCTTCCGCCTGGGGTTTGCCCGCACGCGGCCCCAGGCCCGCCAGTTCGTGAGCCACGGCCACGTCCTGGTCGACGGCCGCCGGGTCAACATCCCGTCCTACCTCGTCCAGCCCGGGCAAATGGTCTCAATCGACACGTCCATGCGCGACGTGCCCGACGTGCAGGATCTGGCCGAGTACCACCCCGAGGTCCCCGGTTGGCTGGAGCGGATGGACGGCGCGGGCCAGGTTCTGCGCGTGCCAGACAGGCAAGAGATCGATCCGGATATCGAGGAGCAGCTCATCGTCGAATTCTACTCGCGCTAGGGCAGGAATTTGCCAGTCCGGGCGGATGGGCCTATAATAGCTCTACGAAACCATTACGGGGCCGGAGACGGCCTATCTCGGCGAGGAGAACGATGAGCGAAGCAACCATTACCCGGATCGAGGTCTACAAGCTTACCCTGCCCAAAGAGCCCTTCCGCATTTCTCTGGGGACCATGGCCCAGTTGGAGAACATTCTCGTGCGCGTCGAGAGCAGCGACGGGCTCTATGGGCTGGGTGAGGGCTCGCCCTTTCCCTTTATCACCGGCGAGACCCAGGCCATTGCCTACGAAGCGGCACTGGCCCTGGCACGCCTGCTGGTGGGCAAGAACCCGTACGACATCGAGGCGCGCGTCCGCGAGATGGACCGCTTCCTCGAGCACAACTCGACGGCCAAGAGTGCTCTGGACATCGCGCTCTACGACCTGCTGGCCAAGCGTGCGGGCCTGCCTCTCTATGCCCTCCTGGGCGGCGAAAAGCACTCCTTCTATAGCGACGAGACATTGAGCCTGGACGAGCCGGCGACCATGGCCCGCAAGGCCCGGGCCCTGGTGGAGCGCGGCCATCGCATGGTCAAGGCCAAGCTGGGGACCGGCTACGCCGAGGACGTGGCCCGCGTGCGGGCCATCCGCGAGGCCATCGGCCCTGACATCCTCCTGCGCCTGGACGCCAACCAGGGCTGGGACCCCATTACCGCCGAAGCTGTGCTGCGCGACGTGGCCCCCTTTGGCGTCGAGTTCTGCGAACAGCCCGTCGCATGCTGGAACGACGCCGCCATGCGCCGCCTGCGGGAGGTCAGCCCCATCCCCGTCATGGCCGACGAGTCCCTCTTTGACCATCACGACGCCCTGCGCCTCGCTTCGCTGGGCGCCTGCCATTATATGAACATCAAGCTCTCCAAGGCCGGAGGGCTGTATCACGCCCTCCAGATCGTGGCCGTGGCCGAGGCCGCCGGCATCCTCTGCATGGTGGGCTGCATGTCCGAGACACGCCTGGGGCTCAGTGCCGCGGCGCACCTGGTCTCGGCCCGGCAGCAGATCGTCTTTGCCGATCTGGACGGCGCCGCCGGCCTGGATGACGATCCCGTGGTGGGCGGCATGACCTACGACGCCGGGCGCATCGAGCTGCCAGACGGGCCAGGCCACGGCGCCGACATCAAGCCCGAGGTGCTGCAGCGCCTGCAGGGAGCCGTGGTCTATGCCCCGGTTGGTGATGAAGCGTAACCTACCCGCTGACGATGGGCGAGGGCGTGCGGGCGGGCCTGAGGCTCCCTCCAGCCTGCAAATTCTGCGCAAAAGCTATGCTTACCTGTGGCGCTACCGGCGACCGGCGAGCGCTGCGTATGTGCTGCTGCTGGCCATCACCGGGCTGGCCATCGCCATCCCCCAGCTCGTCCGTTGGATCGTGGACCGTGGGATTCGCGGCGGCGATCTGGACCTGCTTCGCTGGTCCGTCCTCGCCCTCCTGGGCCTCACCCTGGTGCGGGGAGCCCTCTCGTTCCTCCAGGGACGCTGGACCGAGGTTGCCTCGCAGGGAGTAGCCTACGATCTGCGGAACGACATCCACGAGAAGCTGGCTGGCCTATCCTTTTCCTATCACGACCGCGCCCAGACGGGACAGCTCTTGTCGCGGGCCGTCCAGGACGTGGAACGCATCCGTTTCTTGACCGGCCGGGCTACCCTGCGCCTGGTGGAGGGTAGCGTTTTGTTGATCGGCACGGCGGTGGCCCTGGCCTGGATGAACCCGCGCCTGGCGGTCTTGACCCTGGCCTTTGTCCCGATCCTTGCCTGGATCGCCTTCCGGTTCGGGCGCCGGTTCCGGCCCCTGTCCTTCAAAATTCAGGATCAGCTCGCCGTGCTGACGACGCGCGTCGAGCAGAACCTGCTCGGGGCGCGCATCGTCAAGGCCTTTGCCCAGGAAGAGGCTGAAATCGCCCGCTTCGAGCAGGAGAACGACCGCTGGTTTCACCTGTCGAGGCTGGCCGCACGTCTGAGGGCCCTGAACGTCCCCCTCATCGACATGATGGCCAGCCTGGGAACCGTCGTCGTCCTGTGGTACGGCGGCTCCCTGGTCATTCGTGAAGCCCTCACGCTGGGCGAGCTGGTGGCCTTTTCCACCTACCTGTCGCAGTTGGTCCAGCCCGTGCGGCGCATGGGGATGATCATTCCGGCAATTGCCATGGCCGCTTCTGCCGGCGAGCGCATATTCGAGATCCTCGACGCCGTGTCCGAGGTACAGGAGGCGCCCGACGCGGTGCCCCTCCCGCCCGTGAAGGGCCACGTTCGCTTCGAGAACGTCTCCTTTGCCTACTTTCGCCGGCACCGGGTTCTGGACCGGGTGAGCCTGGAAGCCAGGCCGGGCCAGGTGGTGGCGCTGCTGGGCGCCACGGGCTCGGGCAAGTCGACCATCATTAACCTCATCCCCCGCTTCTACGATCCCACGGAGGGGCGCATCACCATCGATGGCTACGACACGCGTAAGGTGACCCTGGCTTCGCTCCGTGACCAGATCGGCATCGTCCTGCAAGAGACGACCCTCTTTGCCGCCACGGTGGCCGAAAACATCACCTTTGGCTGCCCCGATGCCTCCGAGGCCGAGATGATTGCCGCTGCGAAGGCGGCCCAGGCCCACGAGTTCATCGCCGAGATGCCCGAGGGCTTCCAGACACACGTGGGGGAGCGAGGTGTGACGCTGTCGGGCGGGCAGAAGCAGCGGCTGGCCATCGCCCGCGCCCTGCTCAAGGACCCCCGGATCCTCATCCTCGACGACGCCACGTCGGCGGTGGACACCGAGACCGAGCGGCTGATCCAACTGGCCCTGGAGCGCCTGATGGAGGGGCGCACCTCGTTCATCATCGCCCAGCGCCTCGGCACCGTGCGGGCCGCCGACCTGATCCTCGTCCTCGACAAGGGGCGCATCGCCGCCCGGGGCAGCCACGAGGAGCTACTGAACACCTCGGGCCTCTATGCCGAAATCTATCACCGGCAGTTCCGGCCCCAGGAGCTGGCCGCGGCCCGGGTCCAGGCGGGAGAGAACTCGTGAGCTTTTCCCTGGGTTCCAGCGGCTCTGCCATGGGGCCTCGCGGCGTCATCGAGCAGTTTGGCGAGGGCACAGAAGAGGGCCGGTACAATCCCCGGATTCTGCTCCGCTTGTTAGGCTATCTGCGACCGCACTGGCAGCGGATGCTCCTGGCCTTCTTCCTGATGCTGGTCGCTTCGGCGCTGGCCCTGGCGGCGCCCTACCTCGTCAAGGTGGCCATCGACCAGCCCATCGCCCAGGGAGACACCGCAGGGCTGACCAGGCTGGCGGTGCTGATGATCCTGGCCTTTGTCGGCCTCTATCTGTCCTCGGCGGGGCAGCAATACCTGCTCTCCTGGGTGGGGCAACGGGTGCTGGCCACCCTCCGTTCGGACCTCTTTGCCCATCTGCAGCGCCTTTCCCTGGGCTTTCACGACACACACATCGTGGGCATCACCATCTCCCGGCTCATCAACGACGTGGCGGTCATCAACGAGCTGCTCTCCGAGGGCCTCATCACTCTCGTCGGCGACACCCTGATGTTGGGCGGCATCGTCGTGGTCATGCTGACCATGAGCCCGCGGCTGGCGCTCCTTTCCTTTTGCGTGCTGCCGCTCATGGTGCTGGCAACCTGGATATTTGCCCGCAGGGCGCAGGTCGCCTTCCGGCAGACGCGGGCGCGCATTGCCGCCGTGGTAGGCGACCTGGCCGAGGACCTGTCGGGCATGCGGGTGATCCAGGCCTTCGCCCAGGAGGATGCCTCCCACGAGCGATTTAACGAGGTCAACCGCGCCAACCGGGACGCCTACGTGAAGGCCATGTCGCTGTCCTTCGTCTTCTTGCCCACCGTTGACATCTTGAGCATGCTGGCCACGGCCATCGTGCTCTGGTTCGGCGGCCTGGCCGTCGCCCGCGGCGAGCTAACCCTGGGCGTCGTCGTCGCCTTCATAGCCTACGTGAGCCGCTTCTTCCAGCCGATCCAGGAGCTGAGCCAGCTCTACACCACGCTCCAGGCTGCCATGGCGGGCGGCGAGCGGGTGCTGGAGATGCTGGACACCGAACCGGAAGTCCAGGACCGCCCCGGCGCCAGGAAGATGCCCCCCATCGAGGGCTACGTGGCCCTGCGCGGCGTCTCGTTCTCCTACCGGGGCGACGTCCACGTCCTGCACGACGTCGACCTGGAGATCGAGCCCGGCCAGACTGTGGCCCTGGTGGGCCCAACGGGCGCGGGCAAGACGTCCATCGCCAACATCGTGGCGCGCTTCTACGACGTGACCAATGGCGCAGTCCTCATCGATGGCATCGACGTGCGCGACGTCACCCAGCGCTCGCTTCGGCGGCAGATGGGCCTCGTGCCCCAGGATCCCTTTCTCTTTGCCGGCACCATCGCCGACAACATCCGCTTCGGCCATCCCCATCCGTCGGGCGCTGAATCGGCCATGGAGGCCGTCGAACGCGCCGCGCGGCTGGCCAACGCCCACGAGTTCATCCTGGCCACGCCCGACGGTTACGAGACGCGCATCCTGGAGGGGGGCGTCAACCTGTCGGTGGGGCAGCGCCAGCTCATCTGCATTGCCCGGGCGGCTCTGGCCGAGCCGCGGCTCCTGATCCTGGACGAGGCAACCGCCAGCGTCGACACCGTGACCGAGATGCTCATCCAGGATGCGTTGCAGCGCCTCCTCCACGGCCGGACGGCCATCGTCATCGCCCACCGGCTGAGCACCATCACCCACGCCGACCGTATCTGTGTCGTGCAGGCTGGGCGCATCGTGGAACAGGGCACGCACCAGGAGCTGCTGGCCCGCGGCGGCCTGTACCGGCAGTTGTACGAGCGCCAGTTCCTGGACATGGAGGGTCAAGATCGCGAGGACGGCCACCCCGACGGCGAGAGCTTGTAGGCAGACCGAAAGCTCTGGGCTACCACAGCCCGGAGGTCCGGACCTTGTACAGGTAGGCCGGCTCCCGGCTCAGACCTGACCGGGCCCGCGGCTCGTCCACCGGACGTGATTCGCCCTCCCCGTCCGGTGATGTACTCGTCAGCGCTCCTCAGCCCACAGGTGGGCGTACTTGAGCCCGCTCCCCGTATTGAACAGGACGACCGTCTCGTCACCGGCGATCCAGCCCTGGCGGCGCAGCGCCTGGAAGGCGACCAGGGTGGCCGCGCCCTCGGGCGCCGCCCAGATGCCCTCCGTCCGGCCCAGCAAGTTTGCGGCCTCGATCATGTCCTGGTCGGGCACGGCCACAGCCGTACCGCCGCTCTCGCGCAGCGCCCGAAGGATCAAGAAGTCGCCCACGGCCGCCGGCACCCGCAGCCCGTCGGCCAGCGTGTGGGCCCCCTGCCACGGCGCCGCGAACTCGTCGCCGGCGTGAAAGGCGCGCACCATGGGTGCGCAGCCCTCGGCCTGGACGGTGACCATGCGCGGCCGCTCGGTCCCGATCCAGCCCATGGCCTCCATCTCGTCAAAGGCCTTCCACATGCCCACCAGCCCGGTGCCGCCGCCGGTAGGATAGATGACCACGTCGGGCAGCTTCCAGCCCATCTGCTCCGCCAGCTCGTAGCCCATGGTCTTCTTGCCCTCCAGGCGGTAGGGCTCCTTGAGGGTAGACACGTCAAAGCGGCCATGCTGGCGCACGCCTTCAGCCGCGACGCGCCCGCAGTCGGTGATCAGCCCGTCCACCAGGGTGACCTGGGCGCCCAGGGCCCGGCACTCGGCCACAAAGAGGGGGGGCACGTCGCGGGGCATAAAGACGTGGGCCTCCATGCCCGCCCGGGCGGCATAGGCAGCCGTGGCCCCCGCCGCGTTGCCCGCCGAGGGGATGGACACCGACCGCACCCCCAGCTCGTGTGCCCGCGACAGTGCCACACCCAGCCCCCGGGCCTTGAACGAGCCCGTGGGGTTCAATCCCTCGTCCTTTACATAAAGTCCATCGAAAGCCACCGCCTCGCCCAGGCGCCGGGCGTGGACCAGCCTCGTCCAGCCCTCGCCCAGGCAAAGCTCGTGGCGCCTATCGCGCACGGGCAACACCTCCCGGTAGCGCCACAGGGTCGGCTCGCGGCCGGCCNNCGGTCCAGCGCCTGGCTGGCCGCCGCCAGATCGTAGCGGGCCAGCAGTGGCTTGCCACAGGCCGGGCACAGGTTCCAGGGCCGGTCGGCCTCGTACTCCTTGCCGCACAGCCCGCATTCCAGGTGCGTCAATGTGCTCATCGTCCTCTCCTCACGCTATGCGTTGATGCCCGAAGCCATGACGTCGCGCAGCGCGGCCTCTGTGCCTTCCAGGGCACGGTCAATGTCGTCGTCGGTGTGGGCGGACGAGATGCCGTGGTGGAGCATGGAGTGCAGGTAGACGCCATGATCCAGGCAGGCGGCGTAGAAGCGGTCCAGGAGCGCCCAGTCGTTGTCCATCACGTCGCGATAGTTCTTGATGGACGCCTTTTCGGCTACGGGCCCGAACAGGAAGGAAAAACGCGCGCCCAGGGCCTGCACCCGCCCCTGGAAGCCCAGGCGGCCCATGATCTCGTCGACGCCGGCGTAGAAACGCTGGCTGCGCGCCAGGAGGCCCTCGTAATAGCCGGGCTCCAGGATGACCTCGAAAAAGGCGCCGGCCGCCATGATGGCCAGGAGCCCGGCGTTGAACGTGCCGCTGTGCTGCGCCTTGCCCAGGGGCGCCACGTGTTCCATGAACTCCCGCCGGCCGCCAAAGACGCTCAGGGGCAGCCCGCCGCCGATGGCCTTGCCCAGGGTACACAGGTCGGGCGTGACGCCGTACGTGCCCTGGATGCAGCCGGGCCCGGTACGGAACCCCGACAGGATCTCGTCAAAGATGAGCAGCGCGCCGTGCTCGGCCGTCAGGCGGCGCAGCAGCTCCAGGTAGCCGGGCCGGGGGACGATGGTGCCCGCGTTATAGTTCACCGGCTCCAGCATCACGGCGGCGACCTCGTGGCCCCGGTGGGCCATCAGCTCCTCGATTCGCTCGTCGTCGTTGAAGGGCAGCACGGCGATGCCATCCTGGCCGCTTCTGGTCATGCCCTTCATGGCGGGGGTCAGCGCGGGCCACCCCTCGGCGGGTGCTGGCCAGTAGTTGTAGGCCAGGGCGTCGTTGTAGCCGTGAAAGTGGCCCTCGAACTTGACGATGAGGGGCCGGCCGGTTGCCTCGCGGGCCACCTTGACGGCATAGGCCGTGGTCTCGGTGCCGCTCAGGGCAAAACGCATCATCTCCATGCTCGACACGTTCTCGGCGATGGTCTGCGCCAGGCGGGCGTGCCATTCGGTCTCGCCGGCGCACAGGATGCCCAGCTCGAGGGCCTGCTGCACCGCGCGGGTGACCGCCGGATGGGCGTGCCCCAGCAGCGACGCCCCGAAGGACGTGCACAGGTCGACGTACTCCCGGCCGTCCAGCCCATAGACCTTGCTGCCCGCCGCCCGGGAAAAGTAGACGGGCCTGCCCAGCCCCTTGTGGACGCGCGCCGACGCGCAGACGCCACCGGGCAGGTGCTCCTGGGCGATACTCCAGTGTTCTACGTCTCGGTTCAAGGCTCAATCCCTCCCCTGGCGCTCGGGGCGCCGGCGTTGTTCAGGCTCTATGGTGCACCCACCGCCGTGCCTCTCGTGCTTCTCACAAGTGAAAGACGACCGGTTCCGCACGGCCCGGGCCATTGTACCACGCGGGTCAAAAGAGGGCAAGATCGGCCCTGGCACTCTGGCCGCACGTGCGGCGAGACGTGGCGGCCGCGACCTCTATGCTCCCGGCCCCTCATTTGTCCTTTTCGGCCACTTGGGGTATAATAAGGGCCAGCGATGGACCATTCTCCGTTTGGGGGAGCGATGAAACGGATCGGCATCCTGGGCGGGATCAGCCCCGAATCAACGCGGCTCTACTACGAGCACATCATCAAGGCGTACCATGCCCGCCGCGATGACTACTACTACCCCGAGATCGTCATCTTTTCCCTCAACTTTCAGCGCTTTACCGACCTGGAGAACCGGGGGGACACGGAGGGGTACGCGGGCGAGCTCGTAGCCGGCATCGAGGCCCTGGAGCGGGCCGGCGTCGATTTCGCCCTCATGGCCGCCAACTCTCCCCACGCCGCCTTTGACCTCGTCGCCCAACGCGTCAGCATCCCCCTCCTCAGCATCGTCGACGTGGCCCTGGACCACTCCCAGCAACTTGGCTTGAAGCGGCTGCTACTCCTGGGCATCAAGTTCACCATGCAGGCCTCCTTTTACCCCGAAGCCTGCGCCCGGCGGGGTATCGAGCTCCGGGTGCCGGCCGAGGTGGAGCAGGACGCCATCGACCGCATTATCTTTCGTGAGTTGGCCATGGGCCGGGTACTGCCTGCCAGCCGCGACCGCCTGTTAGAGATCATGGCCGGGTACGACGTGGATGGTGTCATCCTGGGCTGCACCGAGTTGCCCATGATCCTGCGGCAGGGAGACACGTCGCTGCCGCTCCTCAATACGTTGGCTCTCCACGCCGAGGCCGCCCTGGACTATGCCCTGGGCGACGCCTCCTGAGAGAGAGTAGAGGCGCCGCCCGCGCTTGAGTCCTGGCGGCGGAGGTTAGCCGAGACGGCACGCCCGGCAGTGGCACCGAAGGGAGCCACCTCGTCCAGAACCAGAGTGACTTGATCGGCTGGCCACGCTCCGCGGCTTTCCGCAAGATCGACTGCTACCCGGGCCGAGGGAAACCACGCGCAGTACAACCTTGCCGGGAGGAGATCGTATAGATCTAGGACATGGCGCATCTGGGCGCCGAAACCTGTGCTTTGTGGGACAACTCGCAAGCGGCCGGACTCTCCAGCCCGCAGTCCGCCGGCCGCGCCCCAAGCTGATGATGTAGGACAGCGCGCAAAAGCTGCCGGCTTGCCCAACCCGGTATGCGGCCAGCTGAGACACAACTCGACCTGTGGGAGAGACGACAACGGAGTTCGACACGGTCATAACCAACGGCATCCCCCGCGCCAGCGACGGCCGGTTCTTGCCCGGGCCCCGCCGTGGCCAGGTGCTGCGCAAGTAGCTTGATAGGAGGACTCACATGCATACTTCTCGCTTCGAAGTACTAAGCCCAACCGAGGTCGAACGTATTCACGCCACCTCCATGGAGATCCTGGCCACAACCGGCCTCCAGGTGGACTGGCCCAAGGCCCGCGACATCTTTCGCCAGGCTGGCGCCGACGTCGACGACGAGGCCTGTCGTGTGCGCCTGCCAGAGGCGCTGGTGCGCCGCGCAGTGGAGCAGGCGCCCCGGAGCTTTTCTCTCTACGGTTCCGACCCCAGCTTTTTCCTGGAGATTGGTGCCGGCACAACGCATTTTGCCGGCCTGGGCACGCCCACCCACATCCTCGACCTGGACAGCGGCGAGTATCGCTCCTGCACCATGGCCGACGTCGTTCAGCACATCCAGCTCATCAACGCCTGCGACCACATCCACAACTCCCAGATGGACGTCTGGCCCGAGGACATTCCCATGACGACGATCCATGCCGAGGCCATCCGGGCCTGGGCTCACCACAGCCGCAAGCCCTTTGGCATGGGCTGCTACGGCTACGTGCCCACCCTGGACATGATGCGCATGATGGCCATCATCGCCGGGGGGAAGGAGGCGCTGCGCCGGCGCCCGTCCTTCTTTGCCATCTGTTCCGTGGGCAGCCCCCTGCAGATGATCCAGATGCAGCTCGAGGGCTTGCTCATCTGCGCCGACTATGGGCAGCCCCTGGCCCTGTCGCCCGAGGCCATTGCCGGGGCCACGGCGCCGGCGACGCTGGCTGGCTTGCTGGCCCAGCAGAACGCCGAGATCCTGGCCCACGTCACCCTGGCCCAGATCTACCGGCCGGGCACGCCCGTCCTATATGGGACGGTGTCGACCGTCGCCAACATGCGCCTGGGAACCGTGGCCCTGGGCGCCGTGGAGACGGGTCTCATCACCGCTGGCGCGGCGCAGATGGCCCGCCGCTACGGCCTGCCTTGCCGCAGCGTGGGGGCCGCCACCGAGGCCAAGCAGGAGGACATCCAGGCCGGCATGGAGCGGACGGCCAATCTGCTGCCCGCCGTTCTGGCCGGCGTCGATTTCATCACCTGCGGCGGCACCCTCGACAGCACCATGCTGGAAAGTCACGCTCTCCTCGTCCTCGACGACGAGCTGTGCGGCATGGCCCGCCGCCTGGCAGAGGGCGTGCGGGTGGACGACGAGACCCTGGGCCTGGAGATCATCAAGGAGGCGGGCCCTGGCGGCAACTTTTTGACCCAGGGCCACACGGCGCGCCACTTTCGCCGCGAGCACTATATCCCGCGGCTCATGGCCCGCGAGGGCTACAATGCCTGGGAAAAGGATGGCAGCCGCACGGCCCTGGACCGCGCCCGGGAGCGGGTGCGAGAGATCCTGGCCAACCACCAGCCTCGGGAGCTGGACCCCGCTTTGCAGCGAGATCTGAACGAGTACTACAGCCTCGTCGCCGCCCGCAGCCTCGACGAGTTCTACCTGGGCGAGCTGCCCCAGAACCAGGACTGGGACGCACTCTAGTGGCCAGGAATCGTCCGCCCGCGACCCATCGCTCGCCGCACACCCTGGCCGTCCACGCCGGCGAAGAGCCCGACGCCGAGACCGGCGCCCTGCGGCTGCCGCTGCACATGGCCACGACCTACAAGCTGCCGGGCTTTGGGCAGCGCCTGTTTGATGCCCTGCTCATGACCTCCGAGCGACCGCCCCACGCCTATACCCGCTGGAGCAACCCTACCATCCGCGCCCTGGAGGACCGGCTGGCCGCGCTGGAGGCTGCGGAAGGGCCGGCTGGCCGCCGCCAGAAGGTGGGCTGCGTGGCCACAGCCAGTGGCATGGCCGCCGTCTCGGCGCTGCTGCTCACCCTGCTGGGCAAGGGCGACCACGTGGTGGCCAGCGAAGTGTGCTACGCGGGCTCGGTGGAGCTGTTCGGCCTGCACCTGCCCCGTTGGGGCATCGAGGTCAGCCTGGTGGACACCAGCGACCTGCGGCAGGTCCAGGCTGCCCTGCGGCCCAACACCCGCTTGCTGTACGTCGAGACCCCGGCCAATCCCATACTGCGCATCGCCGACCTGGACGCCCTGGCGCGCCTGGCCCACGAGGCCGGCGCTCTCCTGGCCGTCGACTCTACCTGGGCGGGACCCACCTTGCAAAAGCCCTTGGCCCGGGGCGCCGATTACGTGGTCCACAGCCTGACCAAATATCTAAACGGCCACGGTGACGCCCTGGGCGGCGCCGTTCTGGGCCCCGTCAAAGGCGTCCAGCGCATCCGGAAAGAGATGCTCGTTCACCTGGGCGGCGCCCTGAGCCCCTTTAACGCATGGCTCATCCAGCGTGGGCTGGTGACGCTGCCCCTGCGCATGGAGCGCCACTGCCACAATGCCATGGCCGTCGCCCGTTTCCTCGACCAGCATCCCCGCGTCTCGCGCGTGGTCTATCCGGGGCTGGAGAGCCATCCCCACCACGAGCTCGCCTCGCGGCAGATGGCCGGCTACGGGGGGATGCTGACGTTCCAGCTCAAGGGCGGGTTGGGCGCGGCAATCACCCTGGCCGAGCGCATCCGCCTCTTTCGCTACGCCACGTCGCTGGGGCACGCCCACAGCTTGCTCTTTTACTACCCGACCGACCTGTACGTGGACGCCGTGGCCTACCTGGATGCCGGGCAAAAGGCCGGCATCCGAGAGTGGACCGGGGACGGCATTGTGCGGGCCAGCATCGGCCTGGAGGACCCCGATGACCTCATTGCCGACCTGGACCAGGCCCTGCGCGGCCGGACGTTCAAGGGGTTGGTGGGGCCGCTGGCATACCGCTTGTTTGGCTAGAACGAGGAACCCCGCTCCCAGGCGTGGAGAACTCCCGTACCGCCTTCCTACGGCGCTGGACGCTCCTCGACCTGCCCGCCGGCCGGCGCCTTGATGGCGCCCAGGACTGCAAACAACCCCATCGCCGCCAGGAGCACCAGGCCCATCACCACGAACAGGCTCTGGGGGCCGGCGCTCTCGAAGAACTGGCCGATGACCCACGGGATCGTCATCTTTCCTGCGCCCAGGCCCACAAAGAACCAGGCGGTCGCCTGGCTCGTCGCACCGCTGCGCTGTCCCATAAGGGCCACCATGGTCGGCACGATGGCAGCCAACGAGAGTCCCAGCCCCACCGTTCCGGCCCACAGCAGCCAGGCCTGGCCCGGCCAGAGCAACACCGCGCCGGCCGAGATCAGGGCGCCCACCAGGGCCCCGGCCACGACTGCCTGCGGTTTGAATCGCGCCGTCACCGGAACCGCCAGCAGCCGCCCGGCGGTGAGGGAGGCCCAGAACGCCGAGGCGAAATAGGCCGCCCCCGACTCGCCGGCTATTGCCAGGGCCTGGGCATAGCTAGGAATCCATCCCCCAAAGCTGTGCTCGACGCCGGCATAAAGGAAGAAAAACAGGGCCACCAGCCCCACGAGCAGCGCGCTCCCCTTTGCCCGGCCCCTCGCGGCCTGCCCATTGGCCCGCGGCGGGCTGGGCAGCGCCAGCAGCAGGGCCGACAGGGGCAGCATCAACAGGGCAAAGACCCAGAAGAACCAGCCCAACCCGCCCGTCGCGGACGTGGCCAGAGCGATGCCCAGCGGTGCCAGCAGGGCGCCCGCCCCGAAGAAAAAGTGCAGCGCATTGATATAGGGGCCGGCGCGGTCCGTGTGCGCCCAAAGCAGCAGCGTGTTGCTGCCAACCTCGACCATGCCCTGACCCACCCCGATCAAGAAAAAGAGGAGCGTGAGGAGCCAGAGGCTCGCGGCGACGGGGATCAGGGCCGCCATGCCGGCCATCAGGGCCAGCACGCCGCCGAGAACCCAGTGCCCGGGCAGCCGGTCGAACAGCGTCCCGCTGGCCAGCGCGCCCAGCAGGTAGCCGGCCGCTGCGGTGGTAAAGACGAGGCTGATCTGGCTCAGCGTGCTGCCCGTTTGCTTGGCCAGGCTCGGCAGCGAAGGTCCGATCGCCGCGATGCCCATTCCCAGGATCAAGAACGCACCAAAGTAGCCGATGGTCTGGCTGGTTTTTCGCATATGACAGACTCCTCACACGGCGTCACGCCATGTTGCTGGCTGGGTGGCGGCATTGTAGCACGGACTGTGGAAAAGTGCAAACGTGTGCATGGCTTTCAAAGGTTGTGACCCTTCCGCCTCCGTTCTCCACCCGCTGTCCGCCGTCGCCGTTCCCGGCCGCCGCGCCCGGGCAAGCACACCACGTTGTTGCCTCCTGGGGTGAAATGCGATATAATGGGTTCAATCGGTCGCCCGCACCGACGTGGTGCAGGGGTTTTTGTGTTCGAGAGGGGGATCCCATGACCAGGCTCCGTCTCCGCGATGCGGGGCTGGCGGTGGGAGAGTTGCCCACCGGCCCACTCAACGCCATCACCGACGTGCCGGGCGTGCGCGTCGGGCACACGACCTTGATCCGCGGTGGGGGAGCGCTGCGCCCCGGCGACGGGCCGGTCCGCACGGGCGTGACCGTGATCCTGCCCCACGAGGACGACCCCTTTCGCCACAAGGTCCGGGCCGCGGTGCACACCATCAATGGCTTTGGCAAGGCCCACGGATTTGAGCAGGTGCGCGAGTTGGGCGTCCTGGAGTCGCCCGTGGCGCTGACCAACACCCTGAACGTGGGCCTGGTGGCCGATGCCCTGGTACAGTACGCCGTGCGGCAGAACCCCGGCATTGGCGTCAACACCAGCACGGCGAACGTCGTGGTCGGCGAGACCAACGACGGCTACCTCAACGACCTGCAGGGCCGCCACGTCCACGCCGAGCACGTGTGGGCGGCCATCGAAGGCGCCTCGCCGGGATCCGTGGCCGAGGGGGTGGTGGGTGCGGGCACCGGCACGACCTGCTTTGGCTGGAAGGGCGGTATCGGCACCGCCAGCCGCCAGGTGCCCGAGGCCGCCGGGGGCTACCTGGTGGGTGCCCTGGTGCAGTCGAACTTTGGCCGGGCACGCGACCTGATCGTCTGCGGGTTCCCCGCCGGCCGCTACCTGCGGCCACCGCTGGCGCCCGACGCCGATGCCGCCGGCATCCCGCCGGAGCCGGAGGTTGACGGCGGATCGGTCATGATCGTCCTCGCCACGACTGCCCCCCTGACCAGCCGCCAGCTCGGGCGGCTGTGTGTGCGCGCCGCCGCCGGCCTGGCCCGCTGCGGCAGCGTCTATGGTCACGGCAGCGGCGATTTCGTCATCGCTTTCAGCACGGCCCACCGCCTGCCCCACGACCCGCCCTTCCTCTCCGCTCCCTACACCCTCCTCGTCGACGAGGGGCGTGCCATGGACGCACTCTTTGCGGCTGTGGCCGAGAGCGTGGAGGAATCGGTCCTCAACTCGCTCTTTGCCGCCAAAACCGTCATCGGCCGCGACGGGCACGTACGCCATGCCCTACCCGTCGACCAGGTGGTCGCCCTGCTGCGCGACCGCTGGGGTCCTACCGTAGAGGGGGAATGAATGGACTATGAGCTTTTCCGCGCCGCCTGGCACGATGCGCTGCACGAGTCGGGCATGCTGCCCTACATTTTTCCGCCAAACGAGACCGTAGAGCTGCGGCACATGAGCCGCAGCTACCACGTGACCGCCTCGCTGTCCAGCAACGAGCAGCCCCGGCCCTTTTACGTCAGCCTTGGCCTCTCCTGGGTGTGGGACGCGCTGCAATCGGCGCGCACGGCCACCGTCGAGGAGGACCTTTTGGAACAGCTCCTGGGCGAAGAGAACCGCTCGGAAGAGACGGAGCAGCCCTGGCTGCGCGTGGACGTCAACCTGTGGGCCACGCTGCCCGCGGGCTCGCCCCTGCCTCTGCCTGACCTGGATGCCTGGCACCGCTGGGTGGACGACGTGATGTCGCGCATGGAATCCCTGCTGTACGATGGCGACGAAGCGGACGAACAACAGCCGCCGGTGCTGGCCTGGCGCGGCGAGCCGGCTGCCCGCCTGCACTGGGCGCCCGACGGCCAGATCCTGCTTACGGGCGTCGAGCTTGCCGCCTGGCAGGGCATCGACCTGCCCCGCCACTGGGACGACCCCGAGCGGGAGTGGGACGACGACCCGGCAGACCAGTTAGTCGACTTTGCACGGCGCGTGTGGGAGGCCGTGCACCAGTGGGCCGACACCCTGCCCAACCTGCTTCCCGACAACGACGGCGGGGAGGGGTAGGCACGCTCGCCCCCAGGGATTGTTCACAGCCCCTGCCATGAGCCGCTCCAAGCGCACCGTCGCCCTGCTGCTGCGGCTCTGGCCCCTGGGCCGGATCATGCACCGCCTGGCGCGGCTGCCTTTCCTCAGCCTGGTGCTGCGGCCGTTCTATCAGCCGGCGACCAACCAGGCCATCATCATCCCCGTCCACGAGACCGTCGGCGGCACCGAGAGCGTGGCCCTGCCCTTCCCGCTCCTGGCGCCCCTCGTAGAGCTGGCCAGTGCCCGCTTTATCGTCGATGCTTGCCTGTGCCGCAGCGCGGAGGGCTGCCGGAACTATCCCGCCGAGATCGGCTGCCTATTCCTGGGCGATGCCGCCGCCCGCATCAATCCCGAGATGGGGCGCCCGGCGAGCATATCCGAGGCCCTGGCCCACGTGCAGCGTGGCCTGGAGGCTGGCCTGGTGCCTATGGTGGTCCACGCCTCCTTTGATGCCTGGATCCTGGGCATACCTTACCATCGCATGTTGGCCATCTGCTTCTGCTGTGACTGCTGCTGTACGGTGCGCCAGGGGCTGCGGGAGGGACCGGCAGCCTTCTGGGAGACCGTGGAGTGCTTGCCCGGCCTGAACGTGGAGGCCGGACCGGAGTGCCTGGCGTGCCGCACCTGCCTGGAGGTCTGTCCTGTGGGTGCCATCTTCCTGGAGGATGGGCGAGCACAGGTGAACGGCGACTGCAAGGGCTGCGGCCGGTGCGTCGCTGCCTGCCCCACGGGTGCCATGCACCTCCGCCTCGCGCCCGGTGTTGACGTGCTGGCGGGGCTCCTGGCCCGCGTGGAGGCCCGCACCGACATCCGGTCCAGCACCGCCTGAGCCGCCGGTCCCGAATGCTGCACCACGACGCAAAAAGTGCCCGGCACAACCCGTGCCAGGCACTTGCTTAGCCGTTAATCGCGCGATTCTCGCGAATGAGGGTATCGACCTTGTTTCCGCTCGGCGTCAGCTTGTGACGCGCACCCGGGCGTCTCGCACGGCCTCAACCAGGACGGCTCCCCGGCGATTGACGGCAAACTTCTCGCCGGCGATCAGGATGTGATCCCGCGGATCTCCGGCCTGCGTGATCCAGACGGCACCCTCCAGGCAGGTGACGGCCGGACCGTGTCTCCTGCCCTTCAGCCGGCAAACGTCCTTGCGCTCAAGCTGCATATCGGTCACGGGCGCGGCTGCGGCCCGGGATTGGTGAGATTCGTTCGCGTCGGCGAACCGGATAGCCATTGTACACCTCCTCAGACTGTTGATCTGTCTCCATTGTACGGCATGGGCAGCGAAAAGTACAGATGCAGACATTGTAGATTGTACCCATAACAGACTCCGGTCAGGAGATCTGTACTGGTATTCCTAGAACCCAACTGTACTTGTCCTGCCTCTCTTTCTGGAGTATAATGGATACAGTTCGATGATCCACGGGAGGTAGCCTATGGCTTCAGAGCCTGGAGTGCGGAACCAGAGGCAGTGGCTCTATGAGGAGCTAGCCGCGCGCATGGCGTCCATGATCGAGAAGGGGACCTATCGCCCGGGCGACCGCCTGCCTTCGGTGCGCCAGTTGAGCAAGCAGCAGGAGGTCAGCATTTCCACCGTCTTGCAGGCTTACTACCTGTTGGAGGATCGCGGGCTCATCGAGGCGCGGCCCCAGTCCGGCTATTATGTCTGTGCCCGGCCTACCGGGGCGCTTCTGGAGCCCGAGATCTCGTCGCCCGAACCCGACCCCAGTGACGTCAGTGTCCAGGAGTTGGTCCTTATGGTCCTGCGCGATACCCTTAAGCCCAACCTGCTCCAGTTCGGCACGGCCATCCCCCATCCCGACCTGCTGGCCACGGCCAAGATCAACCGCATCCTGGCCTCCATCGCCCGCGAAAATCGGCTCGAGCACGCCATGTACGCCTTCCCGCCGGGCTGCGAGGACCTCCGCACCGCGGTCGCCCAGCGCGCCGTGAGCGCCGGCTGTAGCCTTGCCCCAAACGACGTCGTCGTCACCTCCGGGGCCGACGAGGCCATGCACCTCTGCCTGCGCGCCATTTGCCGCCCGGGCGACACGGTGGCCATCGAGTCGCCCCTCTACTTTGGCTTCCTGCAGATCCTGGAGGCCCTGGGCCTGCGCGCCCTGGAGATCCCGACCCATCCGCGCACGGGCATCAGCCTGGAGGCCCTGCGCTTTGCCCTCGACCACAATCCCGTGCGCGCCTGCATGGTCATCTCGAACTTTAACAACCCCCTGGGCAGCCGCATCCCGGACGACAACCAACGCGAGCTGGTAGAGATGCTGGCCCGTCGCGAAATCCCCCTCATCGAAAACGACAGCTTTGGCGAGCTTTACTTTTCCGGCGACCGGCCGGGGGTGGCCAAGAGCTACGACCGCAAGGGGCTGGTGCTCCTCTGTTCTTCCTATTCGGAGACCCTGGCGCCCGGCTTTCGCATTGGCTGGACGGCTCCGGGGCGCTTCAAGGCCGATGTGGAGTGGTACAAGCTGACCACCAACGTGGCCACGCCCACGCTGCCCCAGCTCGCCATCGCCCGGTTCCTGGGCAGTGGCAGTTACGACCATCACTTGCGACGCATACGCCGCGCCTATGCCCAGCGCATGGCCGAGATGTCGCGGGCCATCGAGCGCCATTTCCCGGCCGGCGTGCGCGTCACACGGCCCGATGGCGGCCACGTGCTGTGGGTGCAGTTGCCCGAAGCGGTGGACTCGCTGGAGCTGTATCGCCTGGCTCTACGCATCGGCGTCACCCTGGCGCCCGGCAACATCTTTTCCGCCACCGAGCAGTACCGCAACTTTATCCGGCTCAACGCCGCCTTCTGGTCCCCCGAGGCCGAGCCCGCCCTGCAGCAGCTCGGCGACATCGTCGCCAGGCTGGCACGCTGATGGCCGGCATCGCGCACCTGCACGTTCACTCGCACTTGAGCCTCCTGGGGGGCACGGCCTCGCCCGAGGAGCTGGTGGCCCGCGCCGCCGCCGATGGCCCTCCGGCCCTTGCCCTGACCGACACGAACGCCCTCTACGGCGCAGTGTCCTTCGACCGCGCCTGCCGGGCGGCCGGCATCCGGCCCCTCCTGGGCATGACAGTTACCGTCGCCCCGCCGGCGGCCCACGTTGGCCCGGTCTCCTGGCCCGGGCGCCTGGTATTGCTGGCGACGAGCCCGCAGGGTTACCGCTCCCTCTGCCGCCTGTCCTCTTTGGTCCAGGCCCAACCCGAGCGCGAGACCCTGGCAGCCCGCGGCCTGGCGTGGGAGGACCTGGCGGCCCACAGCGAGGGCGTCCTCTGCCTGGGTGGCGGGCGCGCGGGCTGGATAGAGCGCCTGTGGCGCGCCGGCCAGGCGGAACAGGCCGCCGGGGTTGCCGCCCGGCTGGCCGAGATCTATGACGGGGCCGCCTACCTCAGCCTGGAGATCCACGGGCCCGGCGACGAGGCCAGGACCCGGGAGCTGGCCGCCCTGGCACTGCGCCATGGCCTGCGGCCCGTGGCCGCGCAGCCCGTCTACTGCCTGGAGGCAGCCGACGCGTCCCGACTGCGGCTGCTGGCGGCCATCGATCACAACGTGCCCCTGGCGGAGGTGCCGCCCCATGCCCTGCCTGCCGCGGGGGACCCGGCCGTCGACCTCCACTGGCTGCCCCCCGCCGAGGTCGCCGCCCGCTTTGCCCGCCTGCCCGAGGCCCTGGCGGCTGTCGAGGAGGTAGTCGCCCTTTGCGAGCCGGTCCTGCCCGACGGCCGGCCCGTCTGGCCCGACCTGAAGCTGCCACCAGGCCGGTCCCCCGACGAGGCCCTGGCCCTCCTGGCCGGGGAGGGGCTGGATGCGCGTTACGGCCCCGGCGCGTCTCCACGCGCCCACGAGCGCCTGGTCGGCGAGCTGGCGGCCATCGCGCGCCACGGCTACGCGCCCCTCTTTCTCGTGGTGGCCGATATCACGCGCTTTGCCCGCGAGGCGGGCATCCCCTTCAACACCAGGGGCAGCGTGGCCAACTCGCTGGTGGCCTATTGCGCGGGCATCACGAACGTCGATCCCATCGCCCACGACCTGCTCTTCGAGCGCTTTCTCAACCCTGCCCGCGCCGAGGCGGCGGGGGGCACCGCCCACGGGCTGCCCGACATCGACCTGGACTTTTGCAGCCGCAGGCGCGACGAGGTGCTGGATTACGTGCGGCGCACCTACGGCGCCGACCGCGTGGCGTTGGTCTCGACCATCAGCACGCTCCAGCCCCGCGGCGCCGTGCGCGAGGTGGCCAAGGCCTACGGTTTGGACGAGGCCCAGGCCTCTCGCCTGGTCTCCATGCTGCCCCGCCACTGGCACCCCGATCCCCGTCGGCGCGACCGGCGCGCCGTCGAGGATGTGCTGGCCGAGCTGCCCGACGCCCGCCACCGCCAGGTGGTGACCATGGCCTACGAGTTGGTGGGCCAGCCGCACCACCTCAGCGTCCATCCTGGCGGGCTGGTCATCACCCCCGGCCCCCTGACCGACCTGCTGCCCCTGCAGTGGGCGCCCAAGGGCTTTTACATCACCCAGTATGACCACCTGGACGTGGAGGCGGTGGGCCTGCCCAAGCTCGACCTGCTGGGCATCCGCGCCCTCACAGTCCTGGCCGACGCCGAGCGCCTGGTGCGGCGCCATGGAGACCCCGCCTTTCAACTTGCCTCCATCCCCGAAGACGACCCCGCGGCGGCGGCACTGCTGTCGCGGGCCGAGACCATCGGCGTGTTCCAGTGCGAGTCGGTGGGGGCCCGCCGCACACTGCGCCAGCTCCGGGCGCGGACCGTGCGCGACCTGGCGGTGGCCAACGCCTTTTTCAAGCCGGGCCCGGCCATGGGGGGCATGGCCGCTGCCTTTGTGCGGCGCTACCGCGGCCAGGAGGCGGTCAGCTACCTGGACCCTGCCCTGGAGCCGATCCTGGCCAACACCATGGGCGTGCTCCTCTTCCAGGAACAGGTACTGCGCGTGGCCCGAGAGGTGGCGGGCCTGAGCTGGGCCCAGGCCGACCGTCTGCGGCACGGCATGGGCCACTTTGGTCACGGCGAGATGGCCGCCCTGGAGGCCCAGTTCGTGGCCGGCTGCCGGCGCCCGCTGCCCGAGGGGCCCGGCATGAACCGGCAGCAGGCCGAAACGCTCTGGCAGCAGGTCCTCGCCTTTGCCGGCTATGGATTCAACCAGGGCCATGCCACCTCCTACGCCCTGGTCAGCTACCGCTCGGCCTACCTCAAGGCCCACTGGCCCGCGGCCTTTTTCTGCGCCCGCCTGGCCGAGTGGGGCGGCTTTCACCACCCGGCCATCTACATGGCCGAGGCCCGGCGCCTGGGCATCGCCGTCCGCCCGCCCCACGTCAACCACAGCGGCAGCCGCTTTCGCCTGGAGATCGAGGGCGACCGGCCGGTGCTGTGGATGGGTCTGGGCCAGGTCCGCGACGTGCGCCGCGAGTCGGTGCGGGCCATCGTCGCCGGGAGACGAGAGCGGCCCTTTGCCAGCCTGCGCGACCTGCTGGCCCGCCTATTGCTCCAGCCCAAGGAGGTCCAGCACCTGGTGCAGTGCGGCGCCCTCGACGGCCTGCCCGCCGCCGACCTGGAAAGCGGTGAATCCCCCAGCCGGGCTGCCCTCCTGGAAGAGGCGGCCGAGATCCAGCGCGCCGGGAGCGCGCTGCAAATGACCTTCGGCTTTGCCCGGCCCCCCATCCCGGCCGAGACGCCCGTCCAGCGCCTGGCCTGGGAGCAGCGCCTCCTGGGCCACCCCCTCAGCGTCCACCCCCTGGAGGTCGTCGCCGCGCGCCTGCCGGACTACCTGTCCCTGGCCCGCCTGCCCGAGACGGGCGGCCGGCCGGTGGCCGTGGCCGGCGTGCGACTGCCGGGCTGGCCCGGCGGGCCTGGCTTTTTCCTGGGCGACGCCGAAACCTTCATCCTTGCCCGGGGTGAGCGCGGCGCCGAAAACCCGCCGCCGTGGCAGCCCCTCTGGCTGCGCGGCCGCTGGCAGTGCGACGAGTGGGAGACCTGCTGGTTCCAGATCGAGGAGCTGCGACGGGTGGGGCAATAACAACCGGGGTGCCCGGACAAGTGATACTGTTGTTTTATTAACCTATGCAGCACGAGGGAGAACCTGAAACCT